>Ga0105052_10000290_pt1 | contig 68162 bp, 44 predicted proteins | sample FRY03_FD_78094 | JGI IMG/M metagenome (GOLD analysis project Ga0105052, IMG submission 78094) | Freshwater microbial communities from Lake Fryxell liftoff mats and glacier meltwater in Antarctica - FRY-03 | ecosystem: Environmental > Aquatic > Freshwater > Ice > Glacier meltwater ... | reverse complement strand
TAAAGCAATAAAATTTTGCGGAAATTAAAAGAGGCAGTCCTGATGGGCTGCTTTTTCTTGTTTTCTGCATTCCAATTGTGTGATTTAGGGGGCTGGTGAGCATTTGATATCGTATTAAAAGTATTTAAAGCATTAAAAGCGGAAATTAATTTTAGTGTAAAAATCGAAGACTACTTTGTAAAACTTAGCTGAGCGAAAAGAATGACCACTCAAAACAGCAATAAAAAGAGGCTGTCCAATTGGGCAGCCTCTTCTATTTTCAAGTTTTATTGAGATCGTAAAAAGTTAAAAACAATCTATCTCAAAAGAGTAACTGTTCCGAAATATTCGTTTCGTTTCGCAGTGGTTTCCGAGTAAACTATACAACGCCATTGGTAAACTCCGTCGGGAGCATAATAATCTCCACCTTCAAAATTACCAGTCCAAACGCCGTCAATATCCACTGACTCATACGCCAATTCACCCCAACGATCATAGATCCAGAGATGAAATCTGTTCGGGTCAATATCTGTACCCTGAGCAAAAAACACATCGTTTACACCATCATTATTAGGGGTGAAACTATTTGGGATAAAGAGATTATAATAGTCGTCAATATCAACGAATCGAGTTACATCATCAACACATCCGTTCACATCCGTAACCGTTAAAGTAACTGGATAAATACCCCCATAAAGATTAGGGAATTCGTACACCGGATTTTGTTCTGTGCTGGTCGCAAGAGAATCGAAATTCCAGAACCATTCTACAATATTACCTTGAGAATAATCGTAAAAATTTATTTCTGTATCAGGCACTGTTGTTGGTTGCGGATCGGCATGATATCCTGCAATAGGATTAGGATATACAATAATATAATTATCATAAACCACATTATAAATGCAGCCAATAGGCGAAAACAGCGTTAGGCTTACATCGAACAATCCTGGTAAAACATAAGCATGAGAAACATCCGTAGAATTATAAACTGAACCATCTCCCATCGTCCAAATAGCATCCGCAAATAAACTTGGATCGATAAGATTAGTAAATTCCAACTCAAGCGGAACACAACCGGCCGTTGTATCAGCAGAGAAGAGCACATCAATTGGTTCTTCTATTGTAACAGTCATACACTCCGTGACTGCAGGCGTTTCGCAGGCATCTTCCATCGTAACACAAAAAGTTGCCGTTTGCGCAGGAGGATATGCTAAAGAATCGACATTACCGATTGGCACGCCGAAGTACGTCCATTGAAAAGAATAAGGGCCACCAAATCCACCGGTTGCTTCATCCACGTTAAGAAATGCAAGTGTGCCTTGACATATCAAAGTATCAGCAATAGTGAATAATGTTAAACTGTCTCGTACGCTCACTAAAACATTCAAAGGATCAGAAATACAACCATCTCCGCTTGTAGCAAAAACGGTATATAAAGTTTCAATTACTGGACTCACACCAACTTCATCACCTGTTCCTGCATTGTTATCCCAAGTATAAGTCCAATCTCCAGGGTCCATATCAGACCAAGCTCCAAGGAGCGCAATACCATCTACACAAATCAGTATATCGGCAACTGTTTCAAACTCCATTGGAATGGGGTCATAAATGCTGAACAACTCATTTGTTACGCATGAGCCCGCATCCGTTATAGTTAGCACATAGTCACCAATTGTTAAATCAGTAAATGTGAATGCCGTATTGATGGTTTCTGAATCAATAAGCACATTATTTTGAAAGATTTGGATAAGCCATGGTCCACCTTCAGTGCTGTCAAATACCTCGATATCCAATTGACCATCTGTGTATCCTATACAAGATACATTAATAGGCTCGATCTCGAATTCGAACTGGCAACAAACAGGATCAGTAACAGGAATGATTGTAATATCAACGGAAGCAAACGCTGTACACAAGACATTTTCAACGGTGTAGGTAAATACTTCATTAGCATCGTTGTAACTATCAAACATACCATCCATGACATTTCCGTTAGAATCTGTCCAAACACCACCTACTACTGGCGTACCTTGAAGATGATCGAAAAGATTAAAAACGCCATAATTGAAACAAATAACCATGGTACTATCTTGTCCCGGGTCTACTGCCGGATCAATAGCTACAATAACCTGATCTGAAGATGCGCATCCGGGATAACCGTCGGGATATACAGTAACAGTATATTCCGTTGTCTGGTTCACATCAGCCATTGGATTAGGGATGTTAGGATTGCTCAATCCTGTAACCGGTGTCCATTCGTAGATATAGGAACCGAAGCCCCCACAAGAACTATTAAACAATGGCGTATTTGTTGGGATTCCTCCTGGGCCGATGGAAAATAATTCATTACCAAAAGTGTCTGAAAGAGTAAAGAATATCTCTCCATTCCAACCGCCATCAGTAAGAATCAATTCATAATTGGCACCTCCTGGAAGCGTAAAACTGACTGTTTGACTATTTCCAAAATTGAGTGTGAAAGTTTCTTGTAAAGCCCCATCAACCCATACTTGCAGAGTATGGCCGTTCCATCCATCGCCAAAAGTATCTTGCATTAATAAAGAAAGCACACAATCAGATACGTTGCCTCCAACTGTAACTTCAGGATTAAGTTGCACAGGATCAGAGCACATAATCATGTCCAAACCTGCATTTACTGAAGGACCGGGAATAACTTCAATTGTTACTGTGGTATCAAAAGTACAACCGAAATTATTGGTCGCATAAAATGTGTATTCATAGAGTCCAAGTGCTGGCGGAAGAACAGAAATTGTATTGCCATCAGCAGAAATATCACTAATAAAAGGGCCTTCCCACCAAGAGGAATCCGAACCCATTCCAATCGTTGGAGTAAATGTTGTTACCCCTGGGAAAAGGGCTGGATTAAAATTGATTCCCCAATAAAAAATGTAGCCATTATCAATCGCGAGATTATCAGTAATGGTAAGCGTCCATTCACCATTTAAAGGACAACCTACAAATGCGCATAGATCCTGCCAAGATTCGTAAGAACCGGCGGGCAAACTTCCACCACCGGCATTTTGACCCCAAGTGCCATTATTTGCATCCGGGTCCCAGTAATAATCATAACCTACACCGGGATCAGTTGAACCATCGTCAATAGCTTCACCCAGAAATGTTCCGCCACCGCCATTTTCCGGAAAACCAACCATGATAACGGTTGTGCCATCAGGGCAGGTTAGTTGAACTTCGAGGTCACCCATATATGAATGCTCCATATTCACTAGAATATCGAGGAGATCATCGCAATTTTCAAGAGTTTGACCTGGATCAAAAAAGTCGAAAACTATTGACGAGGAATAAGCAAAACCAGCGCCATCAGCCAAATAGGTTGTTCCAGCCACAACCTGTGGAGGCAAAGAAGTCCAAGTAACACTTTGAACAGGATTTCCATCAAGCATAATATCCTCACCCAGGCATGTTACTGTTTCCCACTCCGTATTGAAAACGGGGATGGTACTTACCAATATTTGCAATGGATCAAGGTTTAGGCTATTACATCCATTATTATCGATTACTGTTAGCGTTACAATGTATTCACCGGGCTCTGTAAAGACGTGAGTAATTTCAGATCCACCACTTTCTACCGTTCCATCATCGAAATTCCAAACATACTCTACGAGATTAAATCCTGCTTCGGCATAAGATCCGTTATCGCTAAAAGTAACAGGGGCATCCAAACAAACACCCACCGACTGAGTATTGCCTTGTGGCGCAGGATCTGAAATAACTGATGCTGCAATTGGTATAGCGCAAGGAGTTACGCATGAAATTAATCCTTCCCAGCCGGGAAAAAATCCGGTATTATTAGTATTACAAACAAAAACAAATGTTAAACATCCTGTTGGATTGGTGATAGTTGCCGTAACATCGAGCCCTTGTAATTGATTACCGGTATAGGATCCTAGTGAATTGGCATTGTCATCCGGTCCATCGAAAATATAAAGTCGATCGTTATTATTTGGGTTTGGACTGGTTTGTAAGCTGAAAGCCGCAAATGCAATTTGGATAGCATCACCAGGATTATCAGGGCAAATAGTGAAAGTATAATCATTAGCTGAGTATTGTGACCCTTCAGCACCGCCATTATTATCATCTTGAAACGAGCCACCACAGGCATTGATGTTGCCATTGGTCATGAAGTAATTTTGTGCTTTGAGACTACCGGCAAACACTAAGAATGAAAGCGCAAGTATAATTCTAATCATTCTCGTTTGCATTTTGACGTTCGTAAAGCACCCTAGAAAGTTCGAGTGGATAGATTATAAACAAAACTCCTGTATCGCCAATTCGGTAATAGCCATAATGTTTATCTCGGATCGGAAAATCATAGGCATAAAGTGGAAATCCTGAAGCGATACTTTCTGCAGTTAAAGTTGCAAAATCCTGCGATCTAGGAGCAATTTCAAGTGCGTTCGGATATTCAGAAATGTCTTTGTTGAACTCGTTCATATCCTGAGTATAGAACCCATGAGCATTAACGAAATTCATGAATTCTAGATTCTCCTGTGGAATGCTCTGATACTTTTCAGTACCAAGGACTGATTCTAAATTCCAATTTGCATCTTGTGCTAATGATGCGATTGAAAAACCGCCTAAAAAGCAAAGATTTATGATGTGTTTTTTCATAGCTAAACTTCAATTAAAAAGACCAATTAAAAGTGTAATTGGTTGCAATCATCGTAAAACAGTTACAAAACCATTGAGTTTTTTGGAGTCAGAAGTAGATAGTGATCGGGTTTCAATTTTCCAGACATAAACTTCTTCCTGTACATAGTATCCACCTCCCAGCACTGATCCATCCCAAGGTTGAAGAATGTCATTACTTTCCCATATCAATTGTCCCCAACGATCGAAAATCTGAATCTCGTACTCTTCTTTGTTCACATCTTCACCAAGAACGAAGAAGAAATCATTTAGGCCATCATTATCAGGAGTAAATGCATTTGGGACATAAATCACAAAATCTTCGTTGATGAATACATTTCGGGTAACAGTATCAAGGCATCCAAAAATATTTTCTACAATCAATTGAACTTCAATAATTTGAGCATCATTAACTGGGAAAGTGAATTCAGGAGAATCTTGCTCAGAAAATCCATAAGGACCAAATGTCCAATTACTATTTTCTGCACCAAATGAAAGGTTGTTAAATTCAAAAGTAGTATTTGGCAGCAGCGCAGTTTGAGGATCAGAATTGAAAGATGCTATGGGCAATGGGTAAGATGCAATATAATTAGGAGCCGTTTCATCATAAATACAGCCTGCATCACTAGTAATCGTAAGAGAGACGTCGTAATATCCTGGCTCGAAATAAGTATGGGATGCTGAATTAACTGTATTGGCAAATGTACCATCACCGAAATCCCAAATCACGGAAGAAATAATTTCCGGATTCGTAGCAAAACCCTGAAAATTAACTGTCACAGGATTACAGCCATTTAAAACATCAGCAATAAAATCTGCTGCGACAATTTCTTCCAAATCAACCGTAACACAGTCAGTAATTGGCGTGGTTTCGCAGGCATCTGCAAGAGTGAGACAATATTCAACATCTTCTAATAGCTGAACTGTTGACGGGTTTCCAATAACTACGTCGCCATTATCACTCTGCCATGTGAATGTGTAGGGCACTAGTCCACCCGAAACATTTGTAGCCGACAAATCCAATGAATCTTCTAAACAAACCGTAATATCATTCATCAGATTCATTTGGAGAGGCGCATAAATAAATACCAGAATTTCTTCAGTATTGGTAATACAATTCTGATCAAAAGTTGCGTAAACAACTACGGGTGTTGGATTGGATGTTGGTTCAAATGAAAATTCATCACCAACAAAATCGCCAAAATTCCAAATGTAAGTTAGAGGTTGATTCAAATTTCCGCTGATAGCTTGAGCAGAAAGGGTAGCTGTTCCGTTGATACAAACTGTAGTATCATTACTAGCTAAAATTTCCACTTCATTGATAAGGATTTCGACGGTAGAAAACTCTTCACAACCGGCATCTGTTATTGTATAGGTAAATACTCCCTGATCATCCGTAATGGTATCAAACAAACCTGTTATTTCTTCTCCATTTTCATCAGTCCAAACACCACCAGCATCAGGGTTTCCGCCTAACAAACCAAAAAGAGGAATATTGCCATAACTTCCACAAAATTCACCAACAGCATTATCCCCTGCGTCAACATCTTCACCAACAAATACGGTAACTTGATCTGAGGTAGCACACTCCGGGAAACCCGCAGGATATATAGTTAGATCGTAAGTTGTTGTTTCAACTAAGCCAGTAACTGTAGGTTGACTTATAAATGTAGAAGATAATGCTGTGCCAGGCGACCAAAGTATATCATAAGCAGGCCCTCCTGAAGAACATCCGATTTCATAAATCATTTCTTCATAAAATCCATCCTGACAAGCACCAAAACCATCGGAAACAATTTGAATTGTAATACATCCAGTAGGCCCTGTAGCTGTGTATGTGCCTGAAAGCAAACCAGTTAACGAAGCAAGTAGTGGTGCACCAACATTATTACCGTCATAGATATTGATGAAATCCCAAAAATTTTCCATCTCACCGGCAAGGAAAGAAATACTCATATTGGTAATACCATCACCTGGATTATCAGGGCAATAGGTGAAAGTAGCATTCGAATTGAGTAAATAACAATAGTCATAAATTCCGCTCACAGCAGAACAGGAAGGAAGATCTTGACCAACGATTCCGGCTTGCAATGAAGTATCATCTCCAAGACATAAAAAAATATCATCCCCTGCCCAAGCTTCAGGATTAGGGTTTACCGTTACCGTAACGGTTGTATCGAATGTACAACCGAAGTTATTGGTAGCATAGTAGGTATAATCATAAGAACCCGGAGCATCAGGAAAAACAGTAATTTGATTTCCATCTATAGAAGTATTAGTAATAAATGGGCCTTCCCAATAGCTGGAGTCTGCTTGCAGACCAATAATTGGAGTAAAAGTAGTTATGCCTGGAAAAAGTGTAGGGTCGAAGTTAATTCCCCAATAAAAAATATAACCGTTGTCGATGGCGAGATTATCCGTGATGGTTAGCGTCCAGTCGCCATTAAGCGGACAACCCACAAAAGCACACAAATTTTGCCATGATTCGTATTCGCCTGATTCCAGACTTCCACCAAATTGAGCATTTTCACCCCAAGTTCCATTAGTTGCATCAGGCACCCACCAATAGTCGTAACCAACTCCAGGATCAGTAGAACCATCATCAATTGCCTCTCCAAGAAAAGTTCCGCCGCCGCCATTTTCGGGAAATCCAACCATAATAACGGTAGTTCCATCCGGGCAAGTTAATTGCACTTCCAGATCACCCATATATGAATGTTCCATATTTACTAAAATGCTAAGCAAATCAGAACAATCTTCAAGGACTTGATCAGGATCAAAAAAATCGAAACTTAATGTTGTTGAATAGGCAAATCCGGCGCCATCGGCAAGATACGTTTGCCCGGAAACAACTTGCGGAGGTAAAGCAGTCCAGGTAACGCTTTGAACGGGAGCTCCATTCAAATTTGCAACTGTACCCAAACAAATTTCTTCTGTAAATTCAGTATTAAAAATCGGAATTGTGCTCACCAAAACCTGCAGTGGATCAAGATTGAGGCTGCCGCAACCATTATTATCTTGCACTGTTAGCGTAACAATATATTCACCCGGTTCGGTGAAAATATGCGAAACTACTGGTCCGCTTGTGCTATCAATAGTTCCATCGTCAAAATTCCAGTTATATGAATCTAGATTAAATCCCGGTTCTGCGAAAGAACCATTATCGCTAAACGTTACGGGGGCATCCAAGCAAACCCCAACCGATTGAGTTATACCTTGAGGTTCTGGATCGGAAATAACAGATTGAGCAGTTGGAGTTGCGCAAGGAGTTTCGCAGGATATTAGTCCTTCCCATCCTGGAAAATTTCCGGTATTTCCCGTGTTACAATCAAATACAAATGTTAAACAGCCGGTTGGATTGGTAATAGTTGCTGTTACGTCTAAACCTTGCAATTGATTTCCGGAATATGAACCCAAAGAATTTGCGTTGATATCTGGTCCATCAAAAATGTATAAACGATCGCTATTATTTGGATTTGGACTAGTTTGAAGATTGAATGCTGCAAAAGAGATTTGGATAGCATCTCCAGGATTATCTGGACAGATGGTAAAGGTGTAATTCGTGTTCGAGTAAGGTGAACCTTCTGCCCCTCCGTTATTATCATCCTGAAATGATCCACCACAAGTGTTGATTATACCGGTGGTCATGAAATAATTCTGCGAGAATGCAGAATTAGCCATTAAACTGATAGTCAACACTCCAAAAACTATTCTCAAGTAAGGATTTCCCATATTTCAACGTACTCTACAAGACCATGCAATTTAATGCAATTTCAATTGTAAGACGCATTAAAAAACCCAAACGTTGCATGGGTTTTTCACCGAATGATGCTCACATGTCCTCTTCTCACAACATTCTCTGCTTTAGATGCACTACCGAGCTGCAATTGCCAAACATAAATATCAGACGGAACGAGTTCAGATGTTGTTAAATAATTTCCGCCCCAACCTTCTCCGGGAGTATTAGATTCGAACAATAATATTCCCCAACGATCAAAAATTTGGAACAAATACTGTTGCTGATCAAAACCATGTATTACCGGGTAAAAGAGTTCATTTCTGCCATCTTGATTAGGGCTGAAAGCGTTGGGGACAAAAATTCCCAAATCAGATTCAACGAAGATGTATCGGCAAAGGCTATCAACACATCCAAAATCATTGGTTACCGAAAGACAAGCAAGAATGGCTTCATTACCTACTGGTGCGATATTAATTTCAGGAGACCAATCATCGTAAATGAGGCTATCTATCCGCCATTCCCAAAAATCCGCATCCGTTGAATTGTTTTCGAAAAGAATAGTTTGATTGTAAATAGTGATTTCTTCAGGAGCATAGTTAAAATCAGCTTCAGGCGATGGGTACACAGTTATAGATTGATCGAGTGATGCCTGCGCGGGGCATCCGTTTGTACCCAAGGCATTTAATGTAACAGCATATACTCCCGCATCATCAATAGTGATAGTATTTCCTGTCACTTGAATATCATCCCCAATCATCCAATAGTAAAAAGTACCGATTTCATTGTTACTGCTATGTTCCAAGATTACCGTGAATGGAGCGCAACCTGCTACGGGTTCTAGATTGAGAATAAGTTCAGGAGCTTGTCTAACTTCTATATAAACTGAATCAGTCCCTGGGCATCCAAAATCATTGAAGCCTGTTACAAAAAACAAAGAAGATTGCAAAGGAGTAACAGTTGCCGATCCATTTAAATTATCTGTAAGCCAGGGATTAGAACTCCAGGCATAATCATCTCCTCCACTGGCATGGAGTGTAAGTTCTTCGTTTTCGCAAATTATAACCTCCTCCCCGGCTTCTATAACCGGCAAGGGATAAATAGTAACATCAACCGTATCGGTAATAGTACAAGCACCGTCAGAAATTTCCACAACGAATGTAATTTCTTCTGTTTGATTGCCCAAATTTCCCATAGAAACCAATGGGCTCGGAGAATTTGGGTCATCAAGTCTATCCGCTGGTGACCAAAAGAAAGTGAAATCACCCACACTTTGTTCACCTATCTGAACGGATGAAACACTAGCACAAGCACTAATATCATTACCCGCCTCAAAGCCCGGAATGGGAAGTACTATTACTTGCCACACAGCTAAATCGGGGCTGCAAGGTGCTGGAGATTCAACAATATATTCTAGTGTTCCGCTTTCTGCAGGCAGCAAAGTACTTTCCAAAATTTGTTCGTCGTTAAACCACCAGCTTCCATTGATATCAGCGTCAGAATCAGGTAAATCGACGAGTACCATCTCTGTTTCATTTAAACAACGTTCAATTATTCCATCACTGCCAGCATCAGACTGTTGGAATGTAGTAATATTCAGACTGAATTGCGGTGCAGCACAAGCGCCAATTTGTGGTGCTTGGTAAAGATAAATTCCTGCAGGCAAATCATCAGGATCAATAACTGGAAAGGGCAAATTGACTCCATTTTGCGACCAAACACCCCCAAGTGGGAAATCATTCGGTAAATAAATATCAGGAAAAACATTTGCACCCGTATTGCAAAGATCGAGTTCTAAAGAAGCACTTTCTGCAATTGGTAATTCCACTGTTATTTCGATTTGTGCCTCATCGGAAGGGCAATTGAGGGAGCCCACAACTTCAAAAGTGAAGGTAAATATGCCTTCCGTTTCAGGACTAAAAAAGCTTGAAACTGGCAGCATATTGCTATCATACCATTGGGTAGTTTGTGCAGGGTCAGGATCAACAAGAGAGTTCAGATCGATTTGACTAATATCAACGCAAACCGCTAATAATGCATCATCTCCTGCATCAGCAAGCAATTCTATATTAAACTCGGTTTGAGAATCATCATCAGGACAAGCTAAACCATATACTTCATACGAAAAAATATACTGCCCTGCAGACTGTAAGATTTGAACATTACCAAGACCCAGCCCATTTTGGTCAAGCCACTCCCCCCCATTACTGGCATTATCCGGTAAAAAATCATTTAACGCTATCAATTGTTCTCCGCAGAGTGTAAAAGATTGATCGTTGCCAGCAAGCGGAAAATACTCTACATCTATAGTTACTTCTGCTACCTCATCTTGGCAACCCAGCGCTTGAACCAAATACGAATAAACACCAGGAGAATCAATGGCAGGATTGAATTCGCCAGAAGCAACTAAGCCATCAGGACCTGACCAAATTCCACCCGCATCAGGAGAGCCATTCAAAAGATTGAGAAGTTCAACTTCAGTTTGATTACTGCAATAAATGGCTGAATTATTCACGCCTGCATCAATACCATCATTAAAATTAACGGTTAATGTGCTGGATTGAGGGGTGCATGGAGTAGCTGCGTTGATGCGATAAGTGTAAGTACCAGCAGGCAGTATTGCCGGGTTAAAAACTGGACCAACCAACTGATTTATAACATTATACCAAAGCCCTCCAACATCCGGATTACCCTGCAAGTAATTAAACATCACAAAAGGTAAAGCATCCGGACAAACAGTGATAGAGCTACTAATCCCTGGATCGGGCAATTGGTTTTCGACTACAAACAAAGTGCTAATAACTGCTGCACAGCCAGCAACTGTATCTATTTGATATGTAAACAAAGTAGTTTGATCCGATGCAGGGTTGTATATTCCATCATCAGGAATACCGCCTGAATTATAAAAAATCCCATTGGGATCAGGATTACCGAAAAGTGCATCAAATAGTGGAAATGGCTGATAAGTTTCACAAATCAAATATGTAGTAGTAATTCCCGGATTGGCAGGCTCGTTTACAATAAGGTTTAGTAAATAAGGAATATCGCAAGTCCCGTTATTTAGCCAATAAACAAAATACCCTGAGTTGATTAACTCAGGATCAATAGTACTGGCAATTAAATTTACTGAAGTATCTGTCCACCAGCCACCGATAGGAACAAAAGGATCCATCAAATCAATTAAATCGATAATGGGATCTGTGCTGCAAATAGCAGTTTCAGTAGTACTTGATAAATTATTGAATGTGCCTAAAGTGATGACTTCTATATATTGTTGATTATCGTAAGTCAGTTGAAATTCATAAATGCCTGGGCATAACGAAGTGATTTGAACATTGTCGGAAATGCCACTATCATTTCCAATTGGCATTCCGTTTAATAGCCAAAGGAGAGAATAATCCGAAGGAGCAGGCAAACTGATTTGCACTTGAGCATCACAAGATGCGCAATCACTTGATTGAATTGGGGCATAGACAATTTGAGCCCTGACAGCGCAAGTCAGCACAATTCCCAATAGAAATATGCAATTCTTCCACGCCACCGTTTTTAGTTTTAAGTTAAGTCACAACTGGTAAAAGGCTGTGTGGTAGGCAAATGTACAAAAAAAGTCCCACAAATGCGGGACTTTTCTCTGGTTATTGGTTGTTTTGGTTAAGGAGTTACAGTGACAGTGCCACTGTAATATTCTTCGTCGCCTTTTTCATTGGTGAGTTGTACTACCCATGGATACGATGTTCCGGCGTTAGCCAGCGTTCCATTTGGCAATATACCTTTCCAAGGATTGTAGCGATCGGTAGATTCGAAAATTGCTTGATTATTGTTGTAAATAGTGAGTTTGAAATTAAGGTCTCTGATTCGCAGGGCTTCAGGCATGAAGTAATCATTTAAGCCATCACCATTTGGTGAGAATGCATCTGGTGCAAGCAAATTGAAATCTTCTCCGATGGTTACGTATTGATATACACTATCTACACATCCAAATTCATTTACAACAAGCAATTTAATCGGGTAATCGCCTTCTTTATTGAGAGAGAGACTAGGATTAATATCTTGAGAGAATGATTTCTCTTTGATGGACCAAACGGCAGCACTTGCACTTTCGCTCTTGTTAATCAGTTTAACACGAGGTGCTTCAGCTGGACTATTTTCAAATTCCCAGTCGAAATTGGCATGTGGCCGTGGATTAATAAGAACCATATCCTTAACAGTTCTAGTTTTAATCTGTCCATCCGCAGAAGAAGTTACCGAAAGGGTAACATCATAAGCACCTGGCTTAGAATAGACATGCACTGGATTTGGCTGGCTAGAGAAATTTCCATCTCCAAAATTCCAGAGGAATTTAGCCTGAGTATTACCTGATTCCAATTGAAAAATAACACTTACACCTGCGCAAGCTTCTCGCACATTACAACCAAAAATTAACTCCGAACCTACTTTAGCCGGAGTATTAGCATTGGCATCTTTTTCGTTCAATTGAGTATCTTCAGCAGTTTGCACATCAAGAGTCTGCGTTTTTGAAGCTATGTCCTTCTGAGATTTTGATTTTGATGATTTCGAACTTTGCGCTGTATTGGAGAGATTAGAGATTGCAGTTAAAGCTGAATCATCATTTAGGTCAAGTTCTTCAACAGAAGCGGAATCTATATTTTGGATTGATAACCTAGTTTTTGCCTCAAATCCTTTGTCTTCAGTGAGACGTTCGGCTCCTTTGGAAACGGGCGACCACAGGGTCATGAAGAACATAGAGCCCATGAGCGCTAGCAAAATTGCCGCTGCGATGAACGAAGTGAGAGTCCCCCCTGATTCGGCAGCCCCCTGAGTTCTCAGGCGGTTTTCCATATCCTTCCAGCTTGATTCGCTGTAAGGAGCATTATAGTTTTCGAAAGCATCTTTGATGCTGCGATCGAATTCATTAAAGTTTTTACCCATCCGCTCTATAGTAATCCTTCAATAATATTTGCTTAAGGTTCTTTCTTGCTTTAGCTAGGTTCGATTTGGAAGTCCCCACATTAATATTTAGTGATTCGGCGATGTCTTTGTGAGTCATATTCTCAAAGACATAAAGGTTGAAGATAGTTCGATATGCTGGGCTAAGCTGTTGCATAGCTGCCATTATATCTTCCGGTTTAAAATCGTAAGCCGGGCTTTCCTCTTCTTCATCCATCTGGGGTTCCAGAAAATCATCCATTTCCTGATCTTCTCTCAGAAATAGAAACTCATGTTTCTGCTTTCTGAAATGGTCGATGCTGAGATTTACCATAATCCTTCGCATCCAACCTTCGAAGGAACCCTTTCCGTCGAATTTCTCAATACTTGTAAAGACCTTCATGAACCCGTCTTGGACTATATCCTCAGCGAGTTCTACATTCCTAGTGTAGCGCATACATACAGCTTTCATTTTGCCGTAAAAAAGCTCAAAAACGCGACACTGAGCCTTTCGGTCTCCGATTTTGCATCCCGCTATGAGTTCTTCAATTGCCCAAAAACTGTCCGCCATTTTGCGCGTACATTTATATGACGTAAAAAAATATGCAGGGTTGCCTTAAAAAAATCCCTGCGTCGCTGAAAGATATAAAAATTAATTGTCTTACACCTAATTAGCTGGATCGCCTGCTACATTTTACACCTTATTATATATGACTAACTTTGCTAGGTGAAAAAAAGGGTCGTACTTGGACTTTCGGGAGGTGTTGACAGCAGTGTTGCTGCTTCCATGCTTTTGGAACAAGGGTATGAAGTAATCGGAATTTTCATGCGAAACTGGCATGATGAATCGGTAATTATCAATAATGAATGCCCTTGGATTGATGATAGCAATGATGCTATGCTCGTTGCAGAAAGTCTTGGCATTCCTTTTCAGGTGATGGACCTCAGCGAAGATTATCGCAAAAGGATCGTAGATTACATGTTTGTAGAATATGAAGCCGGCAGAACACCCAATCCAGACATCCTTTGCAATCGCGAAATCAAATTTGACCTTTTTCTTAAGGCGGCAATTCAACTTAAAGCAGACTTTCTGGCTACAGGGCATTATTGCCGAAAAGACAGCTTTGTAAATGAAAATGGAGAAACCATTTACCGATTGTTAGCAGGAAAAGACTCGAATAAAGACCAAAGCTATTTCTTATGTCAGCTCAATCAGGAGCAACTCAAATATGCTTTGTTTCCTATAGGTGATTTAGAAAAACCGCAGGTTAGAGAAAAAGCCAGAGAGCTTGGCTTAGGTACTGCGGAGAAAAAAGATTCGCAAGGACTATGCTTTATTGGTAAAGTAAAACTCCCTGTTTTCCTGCAACAACAACTTCTACCTAAAATTGGGAAAGTCATTTTGGTTGGTCCGGAAGAAATAAAAGTGAATTCTCACAATATAAATGATCACTCCCTACAAAATATTGAAAAGGTTTGCAAACCATTCATTTTCAATAAATCAATGGGCAAAGTTATTGGTGAACATCAAGGAGCTCATTTTTATACCATTGGACAAAGAAAAGGCTTAAATATTGGTGGTTTTACTGAGCCGATATTTGTATTAGCAACTGATACCCAGGAGAATATTATTTATTGTGGAATGGGCGAAGATCATCCCGGATTATATCGCCACGGCCTTTTCATTAAATCTGATAAGGTACATTGGATTAGACCTGATTTGCAAATTAAAGTTGCTGAATCAATGGAATATTTAGTCCGAATCCGATACCGCCAAACGCTCCAAAAAGCGAAGTTGTTTTCAACAATTAATGGTCTTTACATCGTGTTTGACAACGCGCAAAAAAGCGTCGCTTCAGGCCAATTTGCGGCTTGGTACAACGAGGACGAACTTTTAGGAAGCGGAGAAATTTCTGACTGAGGCAACCTTTGAATTATAATTATTGTCTATTCTTTGTTAGCAAACTCTGCATGGATTGCCAGCTTATTTTATAGCTTTCAGTTTGTAAACCTGTTAATCGCTCAACTAATGAACAAAGTTTTACGAGTACTTATGGTGATTTCGTCTCTCTGGATAGGACTTTCATCAACCAAAGCGCAAGTTCTTTGCGAAGAAAATCTGGTGCTGATAAATTTAACTACTGGAGCTTTCGGGAATGAAGTTTCATTTCAGATTCTGGGAAGTGATAGTACAGTGGTCTTTGATTCTGCTACTGCATTTCCATATTTAGAAAGCAACTCGCCTTACACCGCTACTGTTTGCCTTGCCGATGGTTGTTATGGTGTAATCATGCTAGATTCATTTGGCGATGGATGGAATGGCGCAAATCTTACAGTGTCATACGATAATACTATGATTAACATTGGCACTCTCCTTCAAGGAAGCTTCGGTGTTAGCGCTTTTACAGTTAATATTGAAGACCCAAACTGTGCAGCTCCTGCCATTTTTGGTTGCACAGATCCAAACGCTTTAAATTATTACCCTGCTGCTACGGAAGATAATGGCTCTTGCCTTTACCCTATTGAGTGTGGAGTTGGTCAAGTTGCTGCACAACTTTATGTATGCACTTTCTCCAATGGTATAGACGTGATTTTAGATATTCTTGATTCTCAAGGAAACATTGTTACAACAATTAGTGGACTAGGTAATAGCCAAATTTTTTACATGGATATTTGCCTTGATCCTGAGGAATGCTATACTGCAATCATGAGCAATGGTGCTGGTTTCAATGGCTGGTCAGGTGGTTATTTTTGGATCAACAGTGGCGGTTATCAATTAATCAATGAATCTTTAGATTATGGCTTATCAATTGAGTCTGCTAATTTTAGCATAAATGGATCATGTCCTTATCCTGGATGTACCGACCCTGCAGCTCTTAATTATAATGCATATGCCAATGAAGATGATGGCTCATGTGTATATCCTGAACCTTGTGAGGGGAATCCGGTACAAGTGATTGTTTATACTGGAAGTTGGGCATTTGAAATGGACTGGTACATACTTGATGGAAATGGAGCTATTGTTTTCGATAATAGTGATGTTTACTCCAACAACTACAACTATACTTATAATTTATGCTTAGCTGACGGATGCTACACCCTCGTGCTTACCGATTCATTTGGTGATGGTTGGAACGGAGGAGTAATATATTTCAATTATGCCAACAATGAATTCAATGCGAGTATTCCTTATGGTAATTTATTTGTGCAAGCTTTCGGAATCAATGCTGATGAATGTGAGGCTGATATAACTTTTGGTTGTACTAATCCTGAAGCAAACAATTACGATCCTGAAGCTACCATAGAAGATGATTCATGCACCTATGATATTTATGGTTGTACCGACCCTCTAGCCAGCAATTATGATTATTGGGTAAATATTGACGATGGCTCTTGTATATACCCTGAACCTTGCGACGGCGTTTATTCTCAACTTTATGTTTGTACATTCTCTAATGGATTGTGTGTAAACCTTCAAATATTAGACTCCGAGGGCAATGAAGTGATTTTTGTGAGTGAGCTATACAGTGGTCAAATCGCTTATTTTGATTTGTGCTTGCTTCCCGGAGAGTGCTATTCAGCAGTGATGTCGAGTCCTTGTGGCAATGGCGGATGGTTTAATGGCTATTTCTGGGTAAATTCAGGGGGCTATCAGTTGGTAAACGATTATCTCGATCCAGGTTTTGATTCTCAAACGGTGTATTTTTCTATAGATGGTGCTTGCCCTTCAATTGGTTGCACTGATCCTGAAGCAAGCAATTACGATCCTGCTGCCAATGAAGACGATGGTTCATGTGTATATCCTGAACCATGTTTTGAAAACAACGTTACTTTGAACCTTTCATTGGGAATGTTTCCAAATGAAGTAAGTTGGATTGTAACCGGCGAGGATGGAGTACTTTATGGATCAGGTGGCAATTACAATGGATACAGCGAAGTAATCAACTTGTGTTTACCCGATGGTTGCTACACATTTGAAATGTTTGATTCATTTGGTGATGGATGGAATAATGCCTTTGCAAGTTTGACGCTCAATAATGAAATTATTGCTTCGGGCACTTTGTATCAAGGTAGTTATGACTACTTTAATTTTGGCGTTAATACGGAGGGTTGTGAAGGCGAAGTTGAAATTGCAGGTTGTACAGATCCGGTTGCTGCCAACTATGATCCCAATGCTACCATTGATAATGGTACATGTGTTTACTTCCAAGATTGTGAGCTGAATGCAGTTTATGTTGTGATTAGCACTCAAAACTGGGGTTACGAAATATCTTGGGAATTAACTACAGAAGGAGGTGGCGAAGTTGTAGCATCTGGTAGTGGATACAATAGTTGGTCATATTATACTACAGAGCTTTGCCTTGAAGATGGCTGCTATGAACTTCACATGTATGATTCATGGGGTGATGGCTGGAATGGCGGCTACTACGCTATTATCAGTGAGAATAATTACAATGAAGGAACACTTCTTTACGGTGATTACACCATGGATCTGATTAGCATTAACGGCAATTGTGGCATTACCGGTTGTATGGATCCTGAAGCGATTAATTATAATCCTCAGGCTACAGTTGAAGATGGAAGCTGCGTTTACAACGGCGGATTTGGCGGAGATTTAGGCGATTTTGTAAACCCTGAACTCGATTTCGATTTTGACTATTTCCCAAATCCATTCTTCAATGAAGTGCAAATTGTACTTAATAATCTCAACCCTATTGAAGATCTAACGATTGACATGTATGATGCTACTGGACGTATTGTGAGCAATATGTTTTACGGAAAAGGCAGAGAATATTTCAGAGAAGAAATTCAACTGAATGGTCTTGAAAGCGGAATGTACATTGTTACTGTTCGTAATGGAGATAAAATCCAAACCGAGCGATTGATAAAAGAATAAGCAGAATTTTCTTTGATAATAAAGAGGCTGTCTCCAATGGGGCAGCCTTTTTAATTTCAATGTAGAACAACCTAACTAGGTTTGTACTGCGCAATAACCGCTTATAATGTTTTGGAACAAATAGAATTGGCTTCTTTAAAAGAGCATTGAATAACAAGTGCGAGATTAATTCATATTACTATTTCCAATGGTTACGCTAACTGAGATGATCAAATTGCAACTGTTCCATTGAATGCAACTGAAATTTATGAAAAGGCGAATTTTGCAGCAGGCACGGTCGGTTCTGCCATTTTTTAATGTAGCAGTGTCGATATAGAAGCAGGAAATCAATATAGATTGAGACTAAAACCAGCTAATGCCAATCCAAGTGCTTGTTTACTAAAGTGAAGAAGTTCAAACCGCAAAACCTCTCCAGCCCTCCTCAGTGCAGAAGGTCTTTTGTTTTTAATGCGGCACGAAACTAAATCTCGTCCCTCACCTTATAACCGTGTCTCCTAGTATCAGTTCTAGAAACGAGTTCTCCAATAAATCCGGCCAAAAAAAGCTGTGTACCGAGTATCATGGCAGTGAGGGCTATGAAAAAACTAGATTGCTCTGCAATGTTTTTTGCAGGAATGTTATGATAAAGAAAGTACAATTTGCTTCCTCCGATCCAAGCGAATGACAATGCCCCAATAGTAAACATCAATATTCCTAAAGTGCCAAATAAATGCATTGGTTTTTTACCAAATCGGCCAATGAACGATATGGTCAGCAAATCAAGGAAACCATTTACAAATCGTTCCAAACCAAATTTTGAAGTTCCATATTTGCGAGCTTGATGTTGAACTACCTTCTCTCCTATTTTCGAAAACCCTTCTTTTTTTGCAATCACAGGAATATAGCGATGCATTTCACCCTGAATCTCCAGGCTTTTTACCACCTCATTGCTGTACGCTTTAAGACCACAGTTAAAATCATGAAGATTTATACCCGACATTTTGCGAGTTGCCCAATTATAAATGCGCGTAGGAATAGTTTTAGTTATGGGATCATGACGCTTTTTCTTCCATCCGGAAACGAGATCGTAGCCTTGATTTTTGATCATGCTCACAAGCTCCGGGATCTCATCTGGAGAGTCCTGCAAATCAGCATCCATGGTAATTACGACATCCCCTTTTGCCTTTCCAAATCCGAGATGCAATGCTGCTGATTTGCCATAATTTCTATTGAAACGAATGCCTTTGATTCGAGGATCTTTATGAGCTAATGCAGAGATTACTTGCCATGAATTATCAGTGCTTCCATCATCAATCAAAATGATTTCGCAGCTATAGTTCTCTTTATCAACAACACGCGCAATCCACTCATGCAACTCAGGCAGGCTCTCGGCTTCATTCAACAGAGGAATAACTAAACTCAGATCCATAATTCCTAATTAATTGCGCTCAGGTGCATCCAAAACATCAGATCGTTTAGTTGAACTTTCTGCATTTTTCTTTGGAATGAGAGCGAACAATGCCGTTAGAATTGCAAAAAAGAGGATTTGCGAAACAATACCTTTTAGAATGCCGATGGTAGAGAAACTATTAGTGAATTCTGCATCCATTTTGGTCATGGTTTGTTCTATGGCAGATTCAGGCGTACCCCAATTCTGCATCATTTCTAAGGTTTTCTCCATAGAAACCTCCTTCACATCTTCAGCTAATTCAGTATTGATCACATTAAAGAGAAGAATATTGAAAAGAGCTCCAACAACTAAGGTCACAACTGCCACAATAATCATGGTGAGATAAGAATGAGCATAGGTCAAAACACCTCCATTTCGGGATCTTTGTTTAAATCCAGCCCAAATCTGGAATCCCCAAATAATTGGAAAAGTGAACAAATTAAGCCACCAATTAGAGAATATTTCGATGCCCATTAAATAACGCAACAATGTGTAAATCAAAAGAATAAGTCCTGTAATGAGTCCGGCTTGAACCGCTGATTTTGCAAGTGAGTTCATAATTTTAAGAGCTGATTTCGGAACAAATATAAAGGGCTGACTTCATTTTTGCGATAATTTAATTGTGAGAAAGTAAGGAAGGATGTATTTTTGTGCGGAGGCAAGTCTTATACGATCAGCTCCTGCTGAATCCCCCAGGCCGGGAACGGAGCAAGGGTATGTGGTTGAGCGGTGCGATGTAAGTAGCTTGCCTTCTTTTTTTTCTCTTTTTTGGGAAATACTGAAAATACTGTTGCAATGAGCAAAGTAGTATTGATAAGCGGCGCTAGTTCTGGTTTAGGAAGGTCGATGGCGCATCAATTGGCAAAGAAAGGATACAAAGTTTACGGCAGTTCCCGCCAAAAAATGGATCCGGATCCCCTTATAGAATTCCTTCCAATCGACCTCTCTGATCTTCAGTCCATAAAAGCAGCACTTCAAACCATCGAAACCAAGCACAATCGACTGGATTTGCTCATCAACAATGCGGGTATTGGCATAATTGGCCCTCTAGAATTTACTAGTCCCTCGATTATTTTAAATGCATTTCAAACCAATGCCTTTGGTCCTATGGAACTCAGCAGACTCGCTATTCCACTGCTCAAAAAATCCGGAAAATCACGAATAGCAAGTATTTCAACTATTGCGGGAGAAATTGGTTTGCCTTATCGAGGTATTTATTCCTCCAGCAAGGCTGCGCTTGAAATGTTTATGGAAAGCTTAAGCATGGAGCTCAAGCCTTTTGGAATTAGCGTTCAAATTATTCAACCAGGTGATTTCGCTTCGGGAATTGCAGCAAAACGACTCGAATCGGAAATGCCGTCTAAAATTGATTATCCGCATTACGACAGGATCATCGAAGAAGTTAATAGTGACGTAGATCAAGCCTGGAGCACAGAGTTGATGGCTTCTAAAATCATTGAAAGCATAGAATCCGCGACTCCGCCCTTAAGAAAAAGGATTGCCCCTTTTATGCAAAAACTAAGCATAACACTGAAGCATTGCCTTCCTTCGCGTATGTTTGAACGAATTATAATGAATCATTACAAATTATAAGTATTGATGACAGAGATCAAAAAAATTCTGGTTGCCAATCGTGGAGAAATTGCGCTAAGAATAATGCGTTCAGCTCGTGAGATGGGTATTTCTACCGTTGCCGTTTATAGTGATGTGGACAGAAATGCTCCTTTTGTGAGGTATGCTGACGAAGCTATTCATATTGGTCCATCCCCTTCGTCAGAAAGCTATTTACGCATTGATAAAATTCTAGATGCGGCGCAAAAAAGTGGGGCACAGGCAATACATCCAGGCTATGGCTTTCTATCTGAAAACTCTGCTTTTTCTAGAGCGGTAAAGAGTGCAGGACTTATTTTTATTGGGCCAGATGAACATGCTATTGAAACAATGGGAAGCAAACTGGCGGCAAAACAAGCAGTTAAGGCCTATGATATTCCAATGGTACCTGGCACAGATCATGCAATTGAAAACATTGAACAAGCTATAGAAGTTGCCAAAAAAGTAGGTTTCCCACTCCTAATTAAAGCAAGTGCGGGAGGTGGTGGAAAAGGGATGCGCATCGTAGAGCAAGAATCTGAACTGCAGGAACAAATGAACAGGGCTATTTCTGAAGCCGTTTCTGCATTTGGCGATGGATCTGTTTTTATTGAGCGTTATGTGAGTTCCCCTAGGCATATTGAAATTCAAGTTTTAGCTGATCGGCATGGCAATACCCTTTATTTATTCGAGAGGGAATGTTCAATACAGCGCCGACACCAGAAAGTAGTAGAAGAAGCTCCATCTGCTGTGATCAGTCCTGAAATTCGCAAAGCAATGGGTGAAGCCGCTGTAAAAGTGGCTCAATCATGCAATTACGTAGGTGCAGGTACAGTAGAATTTTTGGTTGACGACAAACTCAACTTCTACTTTTTAGAAATGAACACCCGTTTGCAAGTAGAACATCCTGTAACTGAACTTATTACTGGCGTTGATTTGGTAAAAGAACAAATCAGAATAGCGGAAGGAAAACAAATATCATTCACACAAAATGATTTAGAAATTAATGGTCATGCCATTGAAATCAGGGTTTATGCCGAAGATCCCGCCAACAATTTCCTTCCCGATATTGGCACTCTGAAAACATATCGAAAGCCGGAAGGCCCTGGAATTAGGGTTGATGATGGTTTTAGCGAAGGAATGGACATTCCAATTTACTACGATCCAATGATAGCCAAATTGATAGTACATGGTAAAAATCGGGAAGAGGCTATAGATCGTATGCTCAGAGCAATTGACGATTATAGAATCAGTGGAGTTCGCACTACACTTCCTTTTTGCCGATTTGCAGTGAATCATGAAGCTTTCAGATCTGGAGATTTCAACACCCATTTTGTGGCCAATTATTTTAAACCGGAAATGCTCCAAGACAATTCTGCAGAAACGACAGAAATAGCGGCAATTGCTGCTGCTTTATGTTGGGAAAACCTGAATTCGGAGCGGTTAATATCATCGGTAAAAATGGGAACTTCTACTAGTAATTGGCGGAAAAACAGAGGTTAAGACGCAACCTTTACACAATAATTTGCGTATCTTTCGTTAAGGACTTATGATGCGCTGTTTCACCCTCACAATAGTTGCGTTTCTGCTTGCAATACGCGGTAATGCCCAATCGGGCAAAGCCATCACTCCTATATATAAAATTGCTGCTGCAATCGAAGATTCTATGCTTATCGTTTCCTTGGATGAAGCAGTGGTAAGAGCCAAATCAGGCAATTACAAAAAATTCAGACAACGCTATTTACGTACTGAGCAAAAAGTATTGAAAGTCTATCCTTACGCCAAGGCAGCCGGTGAACTTATGAAAGGCTACGAAGCGGAAATGAAAACTCTCAAAAGCGAAAAAGAACGCAAGCGATATCTGGAAAAAGCGGAGGAAGAGCTCAAAGCAGAATTTGAGGGTGAAATAAAGAACATGACTATCAGTGAAGGACTCATCCTTATTAAATTAATTGATCGGGAAACAGGTGACTCATCCTACGAACTTATTAAGGAATTGAGAGGGAGTTTTAATGCATTTGTTTGGCAATCTCTTGCCCGTCTTTTCGGCACCAACCTAAAGGAAGAATATGATCCCGTTTTGGAAGATCGCATCATTGAAGACATAGTTGTTCGTATTGAAGAGGGAGAACTTTGTGTGCCTGATCGCGAGGTCAAAGTTCCCGGTTCATCTTCATCGAAAAGAAAAAGATAATTCCCATCTCATTCGTCTGATTCTAGCGTAGTCTTAACTTAGGCGAGTCAATGATTCAAAAGCTTATATTAATTTTCTGTATATCAGCGCTTTCCATTCAAATTGGAAATGCGCAATCCATTGTATTGCCTTTGCCTGCGGTAGCAGATACATCGATATTTTGCAATCCTGAACCGGAATTGAGCAGGATTAATTCATTTGGTTTTTCACCAAATGGACTGCAACCCGTTAAAAATCTTGGAGAAGAACAAGGACTACCATCAGTAGATTATTATTCGGTTTTTGTTGACAGCAGGGGTAATGTTTGGATGGGACTTCAATTTGGAGGAATAGCAAGATTTGACGGTTCCAAATTGGAGTACTTTTCTGAGTTCGAATTCTTTAATTCATCCAAGGTTCTCGATATTATTGAAGATCAGCAAGGTCGGATCTGGTTTGCCTCTCAGGGCAAAGGAATTATGCGATACAATGGTCATTGTTTCGAACATTTTAGTGAAGCAAACGGATTGCCCGACAACTACATTTTATGCCTTTTTGAGGATCGAAAAGGTCGGGTTTGGGCTGGTACAAATGGCAGCGGAGTGTTCCGATTTGACAATGACAGTTTGCGCGTATTTACCCTTGACGACGGTTTGCCGGTAAATAAAGTATGGAGCATTGAACAAGACAATCAGGATCGTATTTGGTTTGGTACTATTCGCTCTGGCATTGCCGTTTGGGATGAAATTGGAATGCAGCGATTTAAACAAGAAGATGGCTTCAATTCCAATAATATTCGAAGTCTGTATTGCGATCAAAAAGGTATCATTTGGATTGGTACCGATATGGGAATATCACGCTATATCAATGGTAGATTTGAAATCTACAAATCCAGCGAAAGCGAGGAAGGAATGGTGATTTCAGACATCTGCGGAACAAGTAACGGCGATGTCTTTTTTGGCGTTGCCGAAGTTGGATTGATGCGGTTGAGGGATGACGAAATCAAAATAATTAACACTGAGCAAGGCCTGATCGATCTTTCGATTTCAAGTATTTGTCCTGATAAAAAAGATAATATTTGGATTGCAAGTCTGGGCGGTGGAATAATGCGTTATGATGCGGAGATTTTTAGAAATTACAATCAGGTTGAAACCTTTGGGTCAGGCATTTCCAGCATATACGTAGATGGAAATGGAAAAGCCACAATAGGTCTAAATTCCGGCACACTTACCTGCTTTGGGAATCAAAATAATTGTTTCGAAAACAGTCCTTCTCTTTCTGCCCCCATTTTTGATATTGATAAAGACAAAGCAGGTAATTTCTGGATTGCGGCTGATAATGAAGGACTTTGGTATCAGAAAAATGGACAATGGCAAAAACAAAATGTGTCCGTTGCTCCAAAAGCCCGATTTATAACGGTAACGGCTACTGATGAGGCCATTTATGCCGGAACATTTAGCGATGGTGTTTTCAAAATTACATCGGATACAGTGCTTCAATTTCTTCCAGAAAACCTCAAAGGCAAAGACATTTGGGCCATTTTTGAAGATCGCAAAGGACGAGTTTGGTTAGGCACTGATAAGGCTGATTTATGGCTGCTAAATCCTAGTTCTGAAACGGGAATTCAAATAGGCAAAAATGAAGGATTACCCGGAAATTTGGTTTACAGTATTTGCGAAGACAAAAACGGAAACCTGTGGATTGGTTTAAAAGACCGAGGAATTGCGATGTTGAAAGCCGAGGCCGTGGAGAATTGTCGCAATGCAATTAAACCCAAACCCGAAGACTTTTTGCGCTTTACCTCTTCTGATATACTGATATCAAATTTGGCCGATTTGGTTTACTGCGATAGTAAAAACCATTTATGGGTAGGCACTAGCAAAGGAATACAGCGATTCGATATTAACAATGATCTTCAAAATCCGCTAAGTAATCCGCGTCATTATGGTTTGCATGAGGGATTGAGAGGAGTTCAGGCAAATACGCGAAAAGTATTTGAAGACGCAGATGGAAATATTTGGTGGGGGATGTCAAAATATCTTTGCGTTTATCAGCCCAAAGAAGATTCTGAAGATGCCGGATTACCGCTGGTTTTTTTGGATGGACTCCAACTTGCTCCAGGCGAAAAAATGCGTTGGAATGATCTAAACTCAGATAATCGTTTTTATCCCATTTCATCCTATTTGGCTTCCATTTGGCGAAACTACATCCATTTTGACGCGGTGAAAGCATGGAATGGAATGCCTGAAAAATTGGTACTCTCTCATAACCTCAACCGTTTAATTTTTCAGTACCACGCCATTAACTGGAAGGGAGAAGATAAAATCAGATATCAGATAATGCTCGAAGGGCTAGATGCTGATTGGCGAGATGCGGGCTCCAATGACGGCATGGAATACCCAAGTTTACCTCCGGGCAAATATAGTTTTAAGGTAAGGGCTTCCAATGAAGCAGGACTTTGGAGTGAGCCTGCAGTATTTGAATTCGTGATTCAGGAGCCTTTTTGGCAAACTACGTGGTTTATAGCGGTGGTGGTTCTTCTTCTGATTGCTGCAACGTATCTTTTTTTCCGATATAGGTTAAAAAGATTGCAAAAAGAGAACTTGATACTGGAAGTAAAAGTGAAAGAAAGAACGGAAGATTTGAGAAAAGAAAAACTCAAGTCCGATAATTTATTGCTCAACATTCTTCCTGAAAAAACCGCCGAAGAACTCAAAGAACGAGGTGCCGCTACCACCAGAAATTATACTTCCGCATCTGTCTTGTTTTCGGATTTTAAAGGTTTCACTATGCTCACCGAAACCATTACTTCGACTGAACTCATTAATACCTTGGATTCCTTTTTTAGGGAGTTCGACGAGGCAATTCCGGTTTATAAGGTTGAAAAAATTAAAACCATTGGAGATGCTTATATGTGTGCTGCCGGCATACCTGTTGAAGATCCAAATCATGCCATAAATCTGGTAGGTTTTGCATTGGAAATGCTCAGTAGAACCGAAAAACTCAATAATCAAAGAGCCAAAGAAGGGCTAAAACCTTGGAACCTTAGAATTGGAATACACAGTGGATCATTGATATCGGGCGTGGTAGGAAAACGAAAATTCGCTTATGACATTTGGGGTGATACAGTAAATATCGCAGCACGCATGGAAAGTAGCGGGGAAGTGAGCAAACTCAACATTTCTGAATCAACATACCAATTGGTTAAAGATCATTTCAATTGTGAAAGTCGAGGAAAAATTGCCGCCAAAAATAAAGGTGAGCTTGAAATGTATTTTGTTCTTGGGAGAAAATAGCCAAAGTTTTCATTTGACTTAAATTTCCTACTCTCCAAACCCATAATCAAGCATACTTAAATTAGCACATTTGGCTGATTATGATGCCTTTAGACTTTGAATTAACTTTTCCGAATTAAACGTTTAAAACGGATAAATAATTTCTTATCTTGGTCGCTACCAAAGCTAAACTTATGAGGACCATCTTAAAGGTTCTACTCTTGTTAACCGCCTGTTATGGGCTAACTATGCAAGGGCAAACCAAATTCCGCGTAAATAACACCGGCATTTCTGCTGATTTTACAACTATAGCTGCTGCTGTAGCTGCTGCAAGTCCCAACGATATTATCATTATTGAACATTCCAATGTGCCTTATGGTAATGCCACTATTGATAAACGACTTACTATTTATGGCACCGGTTATTTCTTAGCGGAGAATCCAAATCTTCATGCAGACACCCGAAGTTCAAAAGTAGGAACGCTCACTTTCGTTAATGGTTCTGGGCCTAGCTTAATCTCGGGATTAGAAGTTCAAACCGGCTTGATCATTGAGGAAGATGATATTACAGTAGAGCGCTGCAGAATCCTAGCCACCATTACAATTGGTGCATTAGGGGCAGTGAGTAATACCATTATTCAGAAAAGTTTTATTGTTCATAACAGTGCTATTCTTATTGATGCACAAAATGCGCTCAATCTTAATATCCGCAATTGTCTTTTGCAAAATAACGCTGGAATTTCGGATTTTAATGTTAAAATGACTGTAGGATCTGCCTTGATTAACCACTGTTTACTAGTTGGAGTGCCAAAATGTGTTTTGAAAAATGCTACCGTAAAGAACAGTTATTTTCATGATTGCATAATTGATCAAATACTCTCAGTTAGTCACGATGTAGAGTATTCTGCGTCTAATACAAATTTCATTAATGTATATGGAGACCCTAGCAATCAGGACTTTTCATTACAGGCTTTCGTTTCTAATTTGCCGGATACCATTCTGAGTTTCAACCAATTCAGCAGTACTGATGAAAAGTTCAAACTCAATCCAGTTTGGCCAACAAATAGATTGAAGAATGCCGGTTTAGGTGGCGTTGATATTGGAATGTACGGTGGAGCTGCACCTTATATACTCTCCGGAATACCACCAATTCCATCAACCTATTTTTATAATGGCGACCTCAACGGTTCACCCGGCAATGGTTTGAATGTTGGCGTTAAAGTAAAAGGAAACAAATGAAAAAGCCAAACAACCACATTAGTGTATTCAGGCATTTTGTCTTGATTTCACTCGCCGTAATTGGATTGCAAAGTTGGGTATTTGCTCAAACACCAACAATCAATGAGGTTTTCATAAGTTCAACATTTGATTCTAACCAAAATATTAGTTTTACTGTTGTAGCTTCAAATTTTGCCGAAATCAATCTAAATGTAATTGAATATAGTTTTGATTCGGATCCAGGCCCGGGCAATGCTCTCGGAGAACAGGTAGTACAATTCAGCCCATCAAATCCTGCTACCGTAGCCATACTTGCAGAATCTGCAGGATTAACAGTTGGCCCGCACATTTTGATCGTATACGTGCGCAGTATTAATGGAGTGTATAGCTCAGCTGTGCAGCGGTTTTTTGAAATCAGACCTCCGATGGATAGCGACCCGTTAATAGTAGCTTACGAATATGCCTTTGACCAAGATCCGGGAATTGGAAATGCCAATATTATTGATGTAGTGCAAGCCGTAACTCCTTTAGAAGTTGATTTAGTGATAGAAATACCATTGGCTCTCGGTCCGGGCCCGCATACCTTACTGCTGAGGTTCCAAGATGAATTTGGCAACTGGGGTGTGACTTATTACCATGATTTCAATAACGTTCCTCCATTGGACCCATCTGTTGTGGATTTTAATGGCGACGGGGTAATTAATGTTCAGGATCTCATGTTGCTCATTGCAGCTTATCCTTGCAATGCCAATTGTATTATTGACGCTAACGGTGATGGACTAACAGATACAAACGACCTTTTGCTACTATTTGCATTCTTTGGTGAAACTTATTGATTTTCTGATAATTTTTGCTTCAATTCTTCCAATCCGATACTGGCTCCTAGCTTGATATGCTGAAGTTTAGTGATTAATCTGCTTTTTGGAATTCCAGGGTCTATAAGGTATTTTGGCACATTGGGGGCAACAAATTCAACTAAACTTGCCGCAGGATAAACTTGTAATGAAGTGCCCACCACTGCAAATAAATCTGCCGTTTGTACCAGTTCAATGGCAACCTCCATCATTGGAACTGATTCTCCAAACCAAACAATATGTGGGCGCAATTGGTAGCCGAGTTCACAAGTATCTCCAACTTTTAATTCCCAACCTTCCATTGGATAAATCGAAGAACTTTTAATGGAACTTCTTGCTTTAATAATTTCTCCGTGCAGATGAATCACATTGCTCGATCCGGCGCGTTCATGGAGATCATCAATATTCTGAGTAATGATTTGCACATCATACCACTGCTCTAATTCTGCGAGAATTTCATGACCTTTATTGGGTTTTGCTTCCTGAACAGCTTTTCTTCTCAGATTGTAAAACCTGAGCACCAATTCAAAATCTCTTTCCCATGCCCCGGGCGTTGCAACATCTTCTATTCTGTGATTTTCCCAGAGTCCATCAGAGCCTCTAAATGTTGGGATTCCAGATTCTGCAGACATGCCTGCACCGGTAAAAACGATCAGTCTTTTCATCATTTCAAAGGTAAAAAGGAAGCTGTACCTTTGCATCATGTTTTCTCAGGTATTAACTCTGGTTAGGCGCGAATGGAAATTCGAAATGCGTGAGAAAGTCGCAGTTGGGGGTGTAATGCTTTTCGTAATTGCCACTGTTTTTGTGTGTTATCTCTCGTTTAGACAGATCGTACACATCAATACTTGGAATGCACTTTTTTGGATAATTATTCTCTTCACCTCCTTTAATGCTATAGGAAAAAGCTTCACACAGGAAGGAGAATCTCAACAATTGTATCTGTACACCTTAGCCAGTCCCCAAGCCTTCATTTTGTCGAAAATGATCTACAATCTTTTGGTGATGCTCTTTCTGACATTTTTGAGTTTTGGGATTTATGTGATGTTCATCGGTAAATCTGTTTTGGAAGAGGCAGACATGCTTCAATGGTTTTTAGCGGTGTTTTTAGGCGGAACGGGCTTTGCGTTGAATCTTACACTCATTTCCGGCATTGCAGCAAAAACAAGGCAAAACATTGGAATGATGGCCATTCTTGGATTTCCGGTTATCCTGCCTTTTTTAGTTACATTACTGAAATTCAGCAAAAATGCCCTGGATGGAATAGCTTGGTCTGTTAATCTTCGTTATTTGTTAGTATTGATTGCCGTTGACATTATTGTTGCCTTCCTCTCATACTTGTTATTTCCGTACCTTTGGCGCGAATAAACCCAAGGATATTTTAGGATGAAAATTGCCTGGTGGAAAGTCCTCTGTATTGTGCTATTCCTGTACTCTGTTGTGGCAGGATTAAGCATGTCTATTCCTGATTTGAGTCGGCTTCATCAAACACTTCGAAATCTTTTTTTCCACGTTCCTCTTTGGTTTGCGATGATTTTCATCTTGCTGATTTCTGTAATCAGTAGCATAAAATATTTGCGAAGCGCTGATCACAATCAGGATATCAGGTCGGTAGAAGCAGTAAACGTTGGATTGCTTCTCGGAATACTCGGATTCGCAACGGGAACAATTTGGGGCAATTATTCATGGGGTGATTTGAGTGCTTGGCTGGTGAATGAACCTCGATCACTTGCATCAGCCATTGCTATGTTATTTTACTTTGCCTATCTCATTCTCAGAGGTTCTATTGAAGATGATACTAAGAGAGCAAGAATTTCTGCCGTTTATAACATCTTTGCTTATGTTATGTATCTGGTTTTTATCATTGTAATACCACGGATGGTTCAATCACTGCATCCCGGCGCTGGTGGAAATCCTGGATTTAACGTTTACGATACCGACAATAATCTCAAATTTGTATTATACCCTGCATGGTTGTCATTTATGCTTTTGGCATATTGGCTTTTCACTATTAGGGTAAGAATGCGCAAGCTTGAATATAAAATCTATGTGGAATGAGTAAATTCATGAAACAAATCGCACTTATGCTTGTCATGTTTATGACAGCATCACAAATTCAGGCTCAATCTGCAGAAGCCGGTCCAGTGGGTGGAGATGGAAGCAATGTAGTTATTGCCGTATTGGGTCTGATTTTTGCAGGATTTTTTGTGTTTTTGATCTTCACCGATCGAAAAATTACTCGTTTAGAAAAAGAAATTCAGAATAAAAAATCATGAAAAAGACCCATATCATAGCGTTTATTGCAATTGCAGTTTGCATGGGTTTCATTCTTTCAAGTTTGTTTGAAGCCAGCACTTACGCCAGTTTTTCCGAAGCCTTCGAAAATGAAGGAAAAGAATACCACGTTGTAGGAACATTGAAACTGGGCGCCCCAGTAGTTTACGATCCATTGGCAAATGCTAATCTTACTTCTTTCACCATGACCGATCAGGAAGGTCAGGTGCGCAATGTAAAACTCTTCAAAAGTAAGCCTCAGGATTTCGAAAAATCAGAAACCATTGTTCTTATTGGAGAAGCAAAAGGAGATGAATTTCATGCGAATGATATTTTGATGAAATGTCCTTCTAAATATGAAGGTAATACACAAGTGGGAAATCAGGTGAATCAATAATAATGGACATTGTTTATCAGGGTGAACACACCGTTCCCGGCCTTATAGGTCATTTCTTAATTATTCTTTCACTTGCCGCCACCATCATTTCAACCTTTGCTTTTTTTAAGGCTCATGGCAACGAAAATGAAGTCTGGAAAAAAATAGGTCGATTCGCATTCAGAACCCACACCTTTTCTGTTCTGGGCATTATTGGCATTCTTTTCTATATACTCATGAATCACATGTATGAGTACGACTATGTGTGGAAGCACTCTAGCAATATTATGCCCATGCGCTACATCTTTTCCTGCTTCTGGGAAGGACAGGAAGGGAGTTTGATTTTATGGACGTTATGGCATGCAATTCTCGCCAATATTCTAATGTTTACAGCGGGGAAGTGGGAAGCAGGTGTAATGACCGTGATTGCTGCCGTGCAGGTGTTTTTAGGGACTATGCTTTTGGGCGTTTTTGTAGGTGATTTTCAAATAGGAATAAATCCATTTTTGCTTGTTCGTGAAACCGCAGAAAACTTTGGATTGCCTTGGACTCAAAATCCAAATTACATTTCGGAATTTCCGCTTTTTAAAGATGGAAGAGGATTAAATCCACTGCTCCAAAACTACTGGATGACCATCCACCCTCCTACCCTATTTCTTGGATTTGCTTCAACACTAATTCCTTTCGCTTATGCCATAACAGGATTATGGAATAAAGATCATTCAGGATGGATGAAAGCTTCATTGCCTTGGGCATTTTTTGGAGTGATGATTTTAGGTTTAGGCATTTTAATGGGAGGCGCTTGGGCTTATGAAGCGCTGAGTTTTGGAGGATTTTGGGCTTGGGATCCTGTAGAAAATTCATCTCTCGTTCCTTGGATTGTATTGGTTGGGGGAGCTCATTTGATGCTCATCAATAAAAGAAAACCAACATCTTTATTTTCAGCCTATTTGATGATATTGCTGAGCTTTATTCTCGTGCTTTATTCTACATTCCTTACCCGTTCAGGAGTGCTCGGAGAAAGCAGTGTGCACTCATTTGTAGATAGCGGAATTCTACCCCAATTATTACTCTTCCTTGTATTCTTTGGGGCACTCGCTTTGGGTATGACCATGGATGTTAAAGCCAGAAAAATATACTGGATAGGATCCCTAGTTCTTGCCATTATTTGCATAGCAGCAACCATTTCAGGAGCAAATGTTTTTCTTAAGGTTCCTATTATTGTTTTTCTGTTTTTTACCTTGTATATGTTGGTTCGTTCTTATGGGAAAAACTGGAAATCGGATGATGCCGAAGAACATCTTTGGTCAAGGGAATTCTGGGTTTTCGTAGGATCACTTGTCCTTTTTCTATCATCACTTCAGATCATTATTTGGACTTCTCTTCCGATCAGCAATATTTTTCTGGAACCATTTAGCGGAATGTTCAGCGCTCTGCATGAGGCTACCGGCTGGAATTTTTTCAAAAGTTTATCGGAGCATAATTTTGCACCGCCCACCAATAGAGAAGCGGAATACAATCGCTGGCAAGTGCCATTCGCTGTTATTATCACCTTGCTCATAGCGTCCGGACAGTTTTTCAGCTATAAGTTTACAGAAATCAAGAAAGTTCTTCTAAAACTATCACTCAGTGCAGCCATTAGCATGGTTCTCACATTTACCATTGTTGCTTTAAGTGGTTTTGCGAATGAAAGTCTGGCCATTAATGCGTTACTCTTTTCAAGCATTTTTGCTGTTGTTGCAAATACCGATTACTTTATCAGAATTCTCAAAGGGAAATGGGGAAAAGCAGGATCAAGTATTGCCCATATTGGATTTGCATTATTGCTTTTGGGTGCCTTGATTTCTACTTCACAAAGCCGCGTCATTTCTGTAAATTCATCCATTTATGATGTAAAGAGTTTGAGTGAAGATCTCGACAATGAAGAAGATATTGTTATGTTCGAGGGTGATACTCTCCAAATGGGTAAATATTTTGCGGTTTATCGAGGTGGAAAGAGCGAGGGGATTAATCAGATATTCCAAGTTGATTACCTCAGCTCAAAGCCTGTTTCTTATAAAAAAGGCGATGTAATTTTTCACAAAGAAATGGTATTTGAATGCCTTGAAGACCATCAGGCATCTGCGCAATTTATTGACGATATGGAAACGAAATGGCAGTTTTTCCCATTTCCAAACGAACGCCAATCTGCCAGTGCCAAAATGTGGAAATCACAACTTGCCGGTGATGTCGAATTTACCCTGTATCCGTTGGTGCAGCTCAATGAGCGCATGGGCAATGCTCCAGAGCCCGACACTCGCCATTACTGGTATAAAGACGTTTATACACATATTAAATGGGGAAGAACAGAAGCCGTTGAAATAGATGAAGATGGCTATCTTTCGTCGTTTACACGTGAACTCAGCGTTGGCGACACTATTATTGGTTTCAGAGGTCGAATTATTGTTGATTCGCTTGTTCCGGTAAAACCTGAGGATAAAGAACGCTACAATCTTGTAAGTACCGATATAGCTGCGAAAGCCGTTTTACGTATCAAAGAAAGCAAGAGAGATACTATTGCAGAGCCCCTATTTATATTGCGTGACAGCACCCTTGTTGTTCCTGATATTGCTGAAATCAAAGAATATGGACTCAAATTCAGCCTCGATAAAATTGATCCTGCAACCGGAAAAATGACCATCACCACTGCCGAACATTCTTCCAATCAGCGCGATTTCATTGTGATGCAGGCAATCGAATTTCCGATGATTAATATATTGTGGCTGGGTTGTATTATTATGGTAATAGGCAGCAGTATTGCAGTGCGACACAGAATTATTGTAAATCGCAAAGAATCAGCTTCAAGTTAAGCAATTCATGATTAATAGCATTTCCATTATTGGTGCTGGTAATGTAGCTCGAGCTATAGCAATAGCCTTGTATTCAAAAGGAATTGAAATCAAAGAAATTCTAAGTCTTTCTGAGAGCGCTCAAAATCTGGCTTCCCTTTGCAATGCTAAAGTATGCAATGAAATAAGTGCGATACAAAAAGTAGATCTCGTCTTGTTATGTGTTTCAGACATGGCCATTGAAGAAGTGGATGCTGCATTAGCGCCTTCACAAGCCCGGGCTCATACAAGCGGAAGCATTCATCTCATTGATCACTCCAACACCTTAACTGGAGTACTCTATCCACTCCAAACATTTAGTAAATCGAAAAAAGTAGATTGGGATAATATTCCAATTGGAATTGAAGCTTCCAATATTGAATTTGAAACTGATTTAGTGAATTTAGCCCAATTACTTTCTTGCAATGTTCAAAAAATCAGTTCAGAACAGCGTAGGATTTTGCATCTTGCAGCCGTGTTTGCATGTAATTTCAGCAATCACATGTATAGCTTATCAGAAAGCATTCTGAAACAGCATAATTTGAATTTCAATTTACTCAAACCCTTGATTGAAGAAACGGCTCAGAAGGCTCTCATGACTGACCCTGTTTTGGCTCAAACAGGTCCGGCTCAAAGAGAAGACTTGAACACAATTGCCGGACATATTCTAATTTTAGAAAATCATCCAGATTTAAAAAATATCTACAAGCTTTTATCTCAAAGTATTATTGACCTGAAACATGGAAAGGAATTATAAAGAACTATTGAAAGGCATTCACACATTTTTGTTTGATGTAGATGGCGTTTTTACCAATAACATCGTACTATTAATGCCTGATGGAGAGCAATTGAGAACCGCCAATGTACGTGATGGATATGCCGTTCAACTTGCAGTAAAAAAGGGCTATCGCATTGGTATTATTACTGGAGGCAAAGGTGAGGGAGTAAAAAAACGATTTGAAGGACTTGGAGTAACTGATGTTTTTATGTCGTCAAGCGATAAAGTTGCCGTATTCAATGCTTACGTTGAGCAACATAAGCTGGATAAATCAGGCATTTTATACATGGGCGATGATATTCCAGATTGGAAAGTGATGAAGCTAGCGGGCTTGGCAGCTTGTCCCGCAGACGCAGCAACTGAAATCAGAAATATTGCAAATTATATATCTCCAAAAAAGGGAGGAGAAGGCTGCGTTCGTGATGTAATTGAGCAAACCTTGCGCGAACAAGGAGTATGGTTTGATGAAGAATCGCACCATTGGTGAAGTTACATCACCGTTATTCCATAAATATTACCTCTCAAACTCCATGCCTTTCGGATTTGGGGATTAAAAGGTAACTTCGCAACTCAAAATTTAAGACCCTATTCCTGCCATGGACCGCAATACCATACTCGGATTTGTAATGATGCTCGCCCTTTTAGTGGTGTATTTCCTCGTTTTTAGTCCCGATGACCTAGGCAAAACAAATCCGGAAACACCCAGTACCGATTCAAGTCTTGTAATCACAGACGAACCTATAATTGATACCAATCCTGCCGTAATAGCTGCTCCATCTGATACATTGCCTGATTCCCTCCGCACCAGCATCGAAACCGAAATGCTTCGCAAGGAATTTGGTTCGCTTTATACAGGTGCTAAAGGCGAACAACAAGAACTTTCACTCAGCAATGGCAAACTGCAAGTAAAATTCAACACTCAGGGGGGTATGCCTAGTGCGGCTATTTTACAGGATGGATATACCACATATTGGGATACAGTGCCGGTTCAGCTTTGGGATCCTGCAAATTCTAAAATGTCGCTAGTGTTGCAACGTCAGGGCAAGGATAGTTTGATGAGCAGCGAATTGTTCTTTCAACCTGAATTAATCTCTGCAAAAGCTTCAGATTCCTCCCCTGCTCAGTTAAATATGAAACTTACTGCCGGTGAGGGAAAAGGTGAAATCATTTTTAAATATTCATTGCTTCCTAATTCGTACGAATTAAAAATGGACCTCGAAATTCGCGGATTGGACGGCGAAATTATTAAGGATCAGAATAAAGTCAGTCTATTCTGGAAAGCTTCCGGATTAAGACTAGAAAAAGGAATCGACAACGAAAGACAACACAGCTCAGTGTTCTTCAAACCCATCGATGATAAGAGAGATTATTTGAGTGAAGCACGAGAAGATGAAGAAATTACGGAAGTTGGTGTAAACTGGGTAGCATTTAAACAAAATTTCTTTTCAGCGATTGTTATAAATCCAGAGACATTTGGCGCAGGATCCCTAGTTAAATCTGCACCTCCGGCAAATGAAGAAGACACTTTAGTTACCATGCATTATTTGGCTAATCTGCCAATGAATTTAAGCGATGGAAACGCAAGTCTGCGATTTTACTTCGGCCCTAATGAATTCAAATCACTAACTGCAATGGAAGTAGAAGAACTTCCAAGAATTATTGATTACGGTTGGGCCATATTTGGATGGGTTAACAAACACATGATCCGTCCGGTTTTTGTGTTTTTTAGCGGCTTCAATTTGAATTATGGAATTGTAATTCTTATTGTCACAATTCTAATCAAACTTTTACTTTTCCCTGTAACATGGAAAAATTATCTCAGCTCGGCAAAAATGCGAGTGTTGAAGCCTGAAATAGACGAAATCAACAAGAAATTCGAAGGCAAAGCGGCTGCAATGGAAAAGCAGCAGGCGGTGATGGCACTTTACCGTCAAACCGGAGTAAATCCTATGGCTGGTTGTATTCCTGTATTGCTTCAAATGCCGATACTTTATGCCATGTTCCGCTTCTTCCCTGCTAGTATAGAATTAAGACAGGAAGGCTTCCTTTGGGCAGATGATTTAGGTGCTTACGATGTTTTATTTTATTTGCCTTTCGACATCCCCTTTTATGGAATGCATGTGAGCGGATTTACTGTTTTGATGGCCATTTCTACATTCATTTATACAAGAATGAGCACCTCTCAAATGCCCGACACTACTCAACCGGGTATGCCAAATATGAAACTCATCATGAACATATTTCCGTTTATGATGCTGTTTTTCTTCAACTCCATGCCAGCGGGATTAAGCTTCTATTACTTCGCTGCCAACGTTATTTCGATTGGACAGATGTGGTTCATCAAAGAATATATTATTGATGAAACAAAGATCAGAGAGAAGATAGAAAATAACAAAAAGAAGCCTAAGAAACAGAGCTCTTTTCAAACTCGACTTGCTGATATGCAAAAATCTCAGCAAGAAAAAATGAAACAGATAAAACCCAAAAAATGATGTTCCGTTTAATATTCATTTTATTCGCAATTTTTGCAATATCATGCAAAGGAAAAAAAGATACTGCGGTATCTGAAAATCCCGTTGAAGCAGAAAAAACGGTGGATCCCAGATTGCAAGATTCTCTTTGGGTGACATACGAAAGAACTCCTTGTTTTGGCACTTGTCCGGTTTTTAAATTCAGCATGTACAGCGATGGAACTGCTAGATATGAAGGCAAGAATTTTGTAGATCGAATGGGTTCTTATGAAGGAAGAATTCCCAAAGATGCTTTCGATCGCATTTTTAGCACTGCAGAGCGCCTCGGCTATTACAATCTAGAAAAGAGTTATGACAATGTAATGGTTACCGATTTACCTGCATGCTACACCGATATTATGGGGAAAGATGGCAAAAGGAAATTTGTGAATAATCGCTATCAAGGTCCTGCTGAAATAAGAGAAATCTATACCCTATTAGATGAAATAATGGAGAGTATAGAATGGAATAGAATCGAGAACAAACAATAAACACTATGAAAATGTTTCGCAAGTCCGCCGCTTTGATTGCACTCCTATTGGTAGCTGCAATTGGTCGCGCTAATGAAGGCATGTGGTTACTTCACATGCTACAAAAAATCAATGAAGCCGAAATGCAAGGCATGGGTTTGAATTTGAGTGCTGAAGATATTTACAGTATCAATAACGCCAGTCTTAAAGATGCCATTGTAATGTTAAATGGTGGAATGTGTACCGCTGAGATGATATCATCAGAAGGTTTGGTACTCACCAATCACCACTGCGCTTATGATGCCGTTCAGAGCCTCAGCTCTAAAGAAAATGATTACTTAAATGATGGCTTTTGGGCTTACAGTCAGGATAAGGAATTGCCAATTGAAGGAATGACCACTTCATTTTTGCTATACATTGAAGACGTGACTTCAAAAGTGCTTCAGAATGTTACTCCTTCCATGAGCGAAGAAGAGCGCGGTCAACTAATTTCTGCTGCAATTAAAGAAGTAGAAGCAGCGGTAGTGGCTGAAGGAAAGGGCGAACCGGAAGTGAAGAGTTTCTATTATGGAAATGAATTTTACTTGTTCGTTTACAAAACTTATCGCGACGTTCGTTTAGTGGGCGTACCTCCATCATCTATTGGAAAATTTGGTGGTGATACTGATAACTGGATGTGGCCAAGACATACAGGAGATTTCAGTATGCTTCGTATATATGCAGATGGTTCTAACGAGCCGGCAGATTTCAGCAAAGACAATATTGCTTTCAAACCAAAACATCACTTGCCTGTTTCAACAGCAGGTGTTAAGAATGGCGATTTTACCATGATCATGGGTTATCCGGGATCTACAGACCGCTTTCTTTCTTCATGGGGAGTGCAAGAAGCTATCGATATTTCTAATCCTACAGTGGTTGAAATTCGCGATGCCAAGCTAAAAACAATGAAGCAATTCATGGATGCAGATCGCAATATCGGTATCAAATACGCTTCAGATTATGCTTCAGTAGCGAATTATTGGAAGTACTTTATTGGACAAACAAAAGGTTTAAAAAGCCTGGATGTTTATCAGAAGAAAAAAGACATTGAATCCGAGTTTACTAAATGGGTTAATGCAGACGCCATACGTTCAGAAAAGTATGGTAATGCCCTCAATTTAATGGCTGAATATTATGCCGAAAATCGCAAAACTGAACTTGCCAGAGTATATATAAACGAAGCAGGATTTGGAAGTAACACTACTATTCTCGCATGGAGATTTAATAATGGAGTTGCATCATCTTACGATCCGGAAAGTAAATCATATAACAAAGAAGCGGTTGCAGGCTATAAAGAGCAGTTAGACGCACTTTACAAAGATTATGATCCGGCTGCTGAAAAAGCAATTATGAAAGCGCTTTTCAAAATGTGGCAAAAGAATGTGGATAAAGCACAACAACCTGATTTCTTCCGCACCATTGACGCTAAGTATAAAGGATCTGTTGATCTTTATGTGGATAAGCTTTTTGCAAGTTCCTTTGTTGTGAGTAAGGACCGCATGAATAATTTTCTTGCCAAGCCAAGTAAAAAAGTGGTTGACAAAGACATGGCTGTAATCACTATGAACAGTATTATTTCATGTTTCAGAACTACACTTCGCAATCCAACAATCGGCAAAAAATACGAGCAAGGTTATCGCTTGTTTGTGGATGGTTTGCGCCAAATGCAGCCTAAGAAAAAATGGTATCCTGACGCTAACAGCACTATGCGTTTGACTTATGGAAAAGTAGGCGATTACATTCCAGCAGATGCTATGCATTATGACTACTACACAACCGCTGCAGGTATTTTACAAAAGGAAGATCCTAAGAATGAAGAATTTGTAGTTCCACAAAAACTCATCGATCTTTTAGAAAAGAAGGATTACGGAAGCTATGCCAACGAAAAAGGAGAATTACCGGTTTGTTTCATTAGTGATAACGACATCACCGGTGGCAATTCGGGAAGTCCAGTAATTAATGGCGACGGTCATTTGGTAGGTATAGCGTTTGATGGTAACTGGGAAGCGATGAGTGGCGATATTGCCTTCGAGCCAGACTTACAGCGCACTATTTCGGTTGATATCCGTTATGTACTTTTCATTGTAGATAAGTTTGCCGGAGCAAAAAATCTAATCAATGAAATGACCTTGGCGAATAAACCAGTAGGCGCAACGCCTGTTAAGGCTGTTCTTGAGCATCAATAAGAGTAAATCATATTGCAAAAGCCCTCGGAAACGGGGGCTTTTTTTTGTTTATTACGAACTAAAACGATTTGCATTTTCGGATTAATTATTCAAATCAATACCTTCGTTCTCAAATCCATAAATAAATGAAAACCAAATTTCTATCTTTTCTTTTGATCGCTTCTCTTGCTTTTGCTTCCTGTGGCGATAAAGAAGAAGCCCAACAGGCCCTTGAGCCCGTTAAGGAATACACCATTGAACAATTCTATAAGAATGAAGCAATAGGTGGTGGAGCTTTTTCAGACGATGAAAGCAAATTGCTTGTTCACAGCAACAAAACCGGTATTTACAATTTGTATGAAATCAATATTGCCGATAAAAGTGTTAGTGCCAAAACCAGCTCAACTATTGAATCTATTTTTTCGATTGATTATGTTCCAGGAACGAATAAAATTCTTTATTCAGCAGACAAAGGCGGTAATGAAATAGATCATATTTATTTATTGAACGAAGATGGCTCTGCAACTGATCTAACTCCGGAACCAGAAGCCAAATCGGATTTTTACGGCTGGAATACTGATAAAACAGCGTTTTATTTTATCTCCAACAAACGTGATCCTCAGTTTTTTGATTTGTACAAAATGAATACTGCCGATTGGACATCTAGCATGCTTTATCAAAATAATGATGGTATGGAAATAGGTGATATTTCTTTTGACGAAAAAATAGTAGCGATTGAAAAAATAATCACGACTAGTGAAAATCAACTTTTCTTGTATAACCTCGAAACTAAGAAGACCACAGAACTATCAGACCCTGCAGCTCCCGGAAAATACAGTCTCTCAGGATTTAGCAGAGATGGCAGCAAGTGTTTTTACATTACTGATGCCGGCAAAGAATTCGCTTATTTGGTAACTTATGACATGGCAAGCGCTGCGAAAACAACGCTGTTTGAAACCAATTGGGATGTGATGTACAGCTATCTTAGCGAGACCGAAAAATACAGAGTAATTGCTGTAAATGAAGATGGCAAAAATAGTTTAACAATATTGGACAATGCAAGTGGAAATAAAGTAGATTTTCCTGCCATAACCGACGGTGATATACTTGCGGTATCAATCTCTGATAGCGAAACTAAAATGAGATTAACAGTAGGTACATCTACTGCTCCATCTAATCTTTACATGTACAATTTTGAGACTAAAGATTTAGCAAAATTAACGGAAACATTAAATCCTGAAATTAATCCTTCAGATCTTGTTGCAGCAGAAGTGGTGAGATACAAATCATTTGATGGTCTTGAAATTCCCGCCATTTACTACAAACCAAAAAATGCTGATTCTACCCATAAAGTTCCTGCATTGGTTTGGGTTCATGGTGGTCCTGGCGGTCAAAGTCGTGTTGGTTACTTCTCTTTAATTCAATTCTTAACTAATCACGGATATGCTGTACTTGCAGTAAATAATAGAGGGAGCAGTGGTTATGGCAAAACATTTTATGCTATGGACGATCTTAATCATGGAGATAAAGATTTGCAGGATTGCATTTGGGCTAAAAAATGGTTGCAAGGTCAAGACTATATTGCATCAGACAAAATTGGCATTATTGGTGGCAGTTACGGTGGCTATATGACTATGGCTGCAATGACTTTTGCTCCAGATGAATTTAAAACTGGCGTTAATATTTTTGGAGTAACCAATTGGCTCAGAACCTTAAAATCCATTCCACCATATTGGGAATCGTTCCGTAATGCATTGTACAAAGAAGTTGGCGATCCAACCACAGCCGATTCAGTGCGTTTGTATAACATCTCTCCCCTATTCCATGCTCAGCAGGTAAAAAACCCGATTATGGTCCTCCAGGGAGCAAATGATCCACGTGTTTTACAAGTGGAGTCCGATGAAATAGTAGCCGCGGTTAAACAGAATGGTATTCCAGTGGAATATGTTGTTTTCGCTGATGAAGGTCACGGCTTTGTGAAAAAGGAAAACGAAATCAAAGGTTATGGTCAGATTTTAACCTTCCTTGACAGATACCTCAAAGCAGATGCAAATATCAGCGGCACATCGGAAGGACAAAGCGGCGTAGGCGCTCAATCTGATCAAGGCGTAGGCGGCCAATCCGACCAAGGCGTAGGAGCAGAAACTCAAGAAAACATGACGGCTAAATAATTAATGTATTAGGCATCGTAATTGAAGCCTGAATTATTGCATTAATTTAAATTATCATAATCCGCAAGATTTGAATTTACGTTCAGGTCTTGCGGATTTTCCCATTCCAGCCTAATATCTTCGTATGCCAACATTCAAAACCAATCGCAATCTGGAGGGCTGATATGATTAGTATCTACCCATCCCAAAACTGGACATACCACTATATTAGCCCTGAAAGGGCCTTACCCATTGAACTGGGTGCAACCCTATGCGTTCTGAAACCTACAATTCCTCAAAACCCTAAGTACGCTAACCCGAAAAAAATGATTTTTTTAATACAAACCATCTTTAGACCTTTAATTAACTGAACGACAATTAAAAAAAGACCATGGTTAGTCAAATCAAACGCATTAATCGTCCTGCCGATTTAAACACCATCATCACCGGTTTATTACATCAACATCTAACAAAATTCGTAAAAAAACAAAAACTCGAAAAGCGCTATTACGAGATGGAAGAAATCGGTAAAATTCTTCCTCAACAACTTAATCATTTAGCAGCCATCATAAACAGCTATGAAAACACCTTTGAAACATTACTACAGGGCTATTACTAAAACAGCATCTGGACAGAACTTTGCAAACTTCGTTTAAAGCAGGCTCATCTCTTTTCCAAACGTGAGCGTTACACAGCTGTAGCAGGTCTCAAACGCCAGTTTAGCATCAGCAAACTTGCAGTAACCCTAATTAATATAGATCAACCTATCGAAGCGCTAAAACAATACAAATTAGAACTCGAACAAATTCAATCAATTAGCTCAGAAACCATAACCGATCATGATACAAAATTTCCAATATTACCAATTGCTGAAAAGCCTGTTACGACTAAAAGTCAAAGAACAACTACCAATCCCGAATCCTATAGCTCAGATCTTGAATCCGATAACATTAAAACCTCAGTAGATAATCCCTAAACATCACAAGTTTATGATCGACTAAAATTGGTTTAAATAACAACAGATCAAATCACCGCTGATTCATCTCACAACAATTTTGCAACACCCATTTCAGCAGAAACAAATCATCCGATTTAATCAGCATTCACAATCAGCACTGACCCGATAGTCACAAGTGATTCCATTAAACCTGCTTTCAATTCCATCAATGATTTTCACGAAAATCCTATTCCACTTCAAACATCCAAATCCAATCAAGATAAAAATTTAGAATCATACATTGACGCATTGAAAATTGAGAATGATACCAAACTAATTGCACAATATTCTGAAATAAAGACTGGCATTGCACTTGATAAATCAGAAAACAATAATAATAACATTGAGAATTTGGACAAAAAAATAACCGAAACTACCTCAACTACAGCAATAGTGCATCTTGATTCCGATAATCTACTGGGATTTTGCATAGGCAAGTAGTCGAAATCAAACCTTTCACAAAAAATTAGACAGAAGAATTTCCCAACATCGAATATTTTCAAATTTTCTGCTTCGAACTCCGGCAAGCGAAAATATCTAAGAGTTAGTGATTCAAAGCCAAAAATAACATTGCATGAGGCTTTTTATAGACATATCAGCTTTGATCAGTCACAATTTACATACGTAGCGGCACCGATGCGGACAACTGCTCAAAAAAATTATCTGGCAGCAATGAATTCAAAGGATTTTAAAATAGCAAATCCCGCCTTGTGAGCGGGACTGTCTGTTTCCGAAGAAAAGTTTTCACAACAGAATAATCTTTATTGTGAATTGCTTAGATTGTGTACCTCAAAACTAATTAAAAAATGTCAAATAATAACCAAGAGATTAAAAAAATATTAGGTCTAGATCTAGGTACTAATTCCATTGGATGGGCATTTATCGAGGAATCATCGGACTCTAAAGCTGGGAAAATAATTAAGTTGGGAAGTAGAATTGTTCCGATGGATACGAATATGCTAAACGACTTCAGCGCCGGTAAACCCGTTTCAAAAAATTCAACAAGACGAATGGCTAGAGGTGCAAGGCGCAATTTACAGAGATATAAATTGAGAAGGCAACGGCTTATTTTGGCGCTTCAAACTTTGGGATGGATACCTACTATCGAAGATCCAAAATTATTCAGTGAATATCTTGCCAAATCAATAAGTGAACCAAATCGGAAACTTTTGCCTTGGGAGTTGTACGAATTGAGAGCAAAGGCAATGAAAGAGATCATTTCGCTTGAAGAAATGGCTAGAATTCTCTTGCACTTGAATCAAAGAAGAGGATTCAATAGTAATCGAAAGGCACAGGAACATGATGAAACGGCGACGAATAGTAAAGAAATTGATTCAAATTCTGAAGAAGAAAATACTGATGAATTAATAAAAGAATCGTTTGAGAAAGTTAGGATAAAGCAAGTTGTTGAGGAATCTGGGAAAAAGATTTCATTTCGAATTACTCTAGAAGATTCCAGAGAGGGTAAATGCAATGTACGACTTCAAGAAGGTGAGGAATGCGAACTTCAAATAAAACCCAAAACTTTACGAAATGGAGAAATTAACTATTTCTTCGCAGTAGCGAATCGCAGTAGTTGGGGATATCGAAAGGACTACATCAATAAATTAATAGAAGAAAGTGGATTAACTGTGGGGCAGTACTACTTTCAAGAAATGAGAAGCAATGTTCATTTTAGGGTCAAGGAGAATATTATAGAACGTAAGAAGTTAGTTGAGGAATTAAATAGAATTTGGGAAAAGCAATTAGACTTGAGAAAAGCTAATGGCACATCTTTGCATTTAGAAGACGAGGCAGCAAGCGAAATTCTCGCTAAAATCTTATACAAGTCAAACCAGGAAAAACAAGGTCAATTGAGAAATATGAAACTCCAAGACATATTCTCGAAAGATATAATATACTATCAACGGCCGCTCAAATCACAAATTAAGTCTATTGCTTTATGCAAATTTGAATGTGAGCATGGAATTCAAAAAAGAGTTATTCCACAGAGCCACCCGCTTTTTCAAGAGTTCAGGATACTAGATTTGATTAATAATTTGCGTATTTACAATAAAGCATTGCAAGATTGTTCTTCTCAATTTATCACAAATGAGAAGCGGGATGAACTTATCATATTGTTCAATAAACAAGAAATAATTAAAAGTAAAAAAATTCTGGAAGTATTAATACCAAAGGAGTTTCGAGATGATTATACGCTAAGTCACGATGTAGGCTCGGATAAAGAATTTATCGGAAACAAAACTCTTATTAGAATTAAGAAAGCTCTCAAAGGTGACCCACGTGAAAAGGAAATAGTGAACGACACCAAAGCGATGGAGTCGATTTGGCATTTACTTTATAGCGTTGACACCAACGAAGCTATTGTTAGAGCTCTTATTCGGCCAAAGAATGATTTTAAACTAGATGAAAGTACGGCGGAAAAACTTAGCAAAATTATTTTTGAAAGCAAATACGGCTCACTTTCAGCAAAAGCATTAAGAAAGTTACTTCCTTTAATGCGCTCTGGAAAATTATGGTCAGTTGAAGGAATAGAGGCTGTGAATGGACTTAGAATTCTAATGGACAAATTAATTGATGGTGAAATTGACGACTCAATTCTAAATAAAACAAGGAAATTCATAGAAGCACATGGAATAAAGGATATATATGGATTTACGGCTTTGCCATATTGGCTCGCTGCATCGATAGTTTATCAAGATCATTCTAATGTGGGTGAAATCAAAATGTTTTTGAGCCCGGACGAAATAAAACCAATAATCAATAATGACCTTAGAAATCCTATTGTTCAGCAAATTCTCAACGAGGCGATGCAAGTTGTTGCAGATATTTGGAAAACATATGGAAAACCCGACGAAATAAGGATTGAACTTTCCAGAGATTTGAAAAATTCATCAGCTGAGCGACAAAAAATCACGGAAAGGCAAAATGAAAATAAGAAGATCAATAGCGCAATCAAAAATAAATTAGTTGAACTTAAGCGTGGTGATACGGATTTAGAACGCTATAAGTTATGGATGGAGGCTTTTGATCAGAATGGCATTGTTCCAAAAGATGCAGCTGAATACCGCAAACATCTAATGGATACTATTAAAGTATCAGGTGCAGAACTAGAGAAATATAAACTATGGGAAGAACAAAAGCATATTTCACCATACACCGGAAGACCTATTCCGTTGAGTCGTTTATTTAATGGAAATGAATACCAAGTTGATCATATTATTCCAAAACAACGATTCTTTGATGATTCTTTGTCAAACAAAGTAGTAGTTGAAGCTAATGTGAACGCAGACAAAGGAAAATCTGGAAGGAACCTAATGGCCATGGAATATATAGAGTTGGGCTCAACTGATTCTCAAATTAAGTTATTGAATACTGATTCATACATCGAATTGGTAGACAGGACATATCGAGGAGCGAAGAAGAAAAAATTGTTAAGTAAGGAGATTCCTCAAGATTTTGTCATAAGCCAATTGAAGAATAGTCAGTATATAAGTGTTGCTATACGTAAGCAGTTAGAACGAATTGTAGGCAAGGAAAATGTACACACTACAACCGGTGGCATTACTGATTTACTCAGAGAGCAGTGGGGAATAGCTCACCTATTTAAAGAACTTCTTTTGCCCAGATACGAGGCTTTAGAAGCTAAGCTCGCTCAAAAAGGAAAACCGGAAAAAATTATTGACTATGTTTTTGATCAACAAAGACAGAAACATATCCTTAAGCTTAAAGATTATTCCAAACGACTTGATCATCGCCATCATGCTGCCGATGCTCTTGTAATTGCCTGTACAAAGCCTATTCATATTCAGAGACTTAATAATTTAGGGCAAATTTATTCTTCAAAAGAATTGAAAGATAGGCAGGTTTTTGAAAATCCTAAAGTAAGAAAGCATGGCGGGGCATGGCATTTTCCTGAGCCATGGAAAGGCTTTGTAGCAGATGCTAAAGAGAATTTGGAAGGTTGTATTGTTTCTGTAAAGAATAGAAAAAGACTAGTCACAAAAGGGCGCAATTATTACAAAATGCTCGTAGATGGAAAGCCAACTCAAGCAAAACAGAAGAATGGTAAACTGCTTTCCGTTAGAGTGCAGCTACATGATCAGCTTCCTTTTGGACAAAGTAAGGAATTGATGAAAACTAAATTGAAAGAGTGTCTGGATTTACTTAAACGAATGAGGGCACCTAAACTTCAGTGGAAGGATGATCAGATAAAATCATGTTTTGTAAACAAACAAGATTTTGATCTTTCTGTAAAGCTAATGGATGATTTCAATAATGATCCAGCTAAGGTTATTAAACACTTACAAAAAACCGGTCAAAGCCCGGAGTTATTAGAGCGTGAATTCACTTTAGTCATACCACGCTATGAAAAGAGAATTGCTCTGAATACTCTTACTGCTCCGCAAGTTAAAGATATTATTGATCCAGTTATTCGCGAACAAGTCATAAAACATCTTCAACCTTTTGGAGGCATCGAAAAAGACGCTCTTAAAAAAGCTTTTTCGGGTGAGAATATTGCAAAATTCAATAAGGATAGAACTGTACCTGTTGGCAAAGTACGAGTTTATCAAGATCGGAATATGATTCTTGGGGAATCAGCAAAATTCCAACTTAATCGAAAAAACAGTTTAAATGATAAACTATTCATAGAAACAGGTGGGAACTATGCCTTTGCCATTTATGAAAATCAGTCTGATTTAGATGCCAGCGTTTGGCCGGCGCGAAGGGAAACAGCAGTAATTTCCAATTTTGATGCAATCCAAAAGGTCATTAACGGAGATGAGATTTTTCCAGAAGTAACTGGATCCAGAAAGTTTATATTAAGGGCAAATGATGTTATCTATATGCCATTGGTTGAACAAAAGCCAAATTTTGTGGACTGGGACAATAGCAAAGAGATTTGCAGCAGATTGTTTATCATGACACAAGCAACAGGAAATATAGTATACTTTGCTCCAATATCTGTTGCTGCTATGTCTATGCCAAAATTTGAATTTGGAACTCAAGATGCATTATATATGCTAGAAGGAAAGCCCATGAAGGACTCGTGTATCCCAATGAAGGTAGATAGAATAGGAAATTTAGTTCCTCTTTTCAATTATGATTAAGCGAACCCTTCACTTTGGAAATCCGGCATATTTAAAACGGAAAGATAATCAGATAGTGGTCTATTATCCGGAAAATACTAGCAATGCCCCAGATAGAACCGTTCCAATTGAAGATGTTGGTATGTTAATTCTAGAGCATCAGCAAATTAATATTAGCCATGCCCTTATAAGTTCTCTACTGGAGCATAATTGCGCTATTGTGTTCACTGATACTAAACATATGCCTAGCGGGATGTTGCTTAATATGCAAGGACATACGGAACTGAGTGAACGCCATATTTTGCAATCACAGGCTTCATTGCCTTTGAAGAAAAATCTTTGGCAACAAACCATACAGGCAAAAATTACAAATCAAGCTGTTCTTCTTCAAAAGATGGGCTTGGAGTATTCGGAATTGAAGAATCTCATACCAAAAGTTAAAAGTGGCGATACTGATAATCTTGAAGGCAGAGCAGCGGCCTATTACTGGAAGCGATTATTTGATGCTGAAATAGGATTTAAAAGAGGCAGATATGAAGACGCACCCAACAATCTTCTGAACTATGGTTATGCGATTTTGAGAGCTATAGTTGCGAGAAGTTTATGTGGAAGTGGTTTATGGCCAGCACTTGGAATTCATCATAAGAGTAAATACAATTCATTCTGTTTAGCTGATGATATTATGGAGCCCTACCGACCATATGTGGATCAATTGGTATGTCAAATTATTGATGAGCCCGAAGATTATTCTGAACTAAGTGCCGACATCAAGCGTAAACTATTGGTGATTCCAGCACTTGATGTTCACATTGATTCAGAAAGATCGCCTTTAATGGTTGCTATGCAGCGCACAACAGCGAGCCTTGCTCGATGCTTAGCGGGTGAAAGTAAAAAACTCATTTATCCTTACTTGGAATAGAACGGTACAGTATTTGAGTTTAAGTGGTTGAATATGAATCTTCAACGCCTAAACGAATACCGAATTATGTGGGTAATGGTATTATTTGACTTACCAACAAATACACGACTAGAGCGGAAACAAGCTGCGCGATTCAGGAAGGATTTAATCCAAGATGGCTTCGCTATGTTCCAATATTCCATTTATGTTCGTCATTGTTCAAGTCGAGAAAACACTGAAGTTCATATCAAACGAACCAAATCGGGATTGCCTCCTAAAGGTCACGTTGTAATTATGTGTATAACGGACAAACAATTTGCCGAAATAGAATTATTCTACAGTGGAAAGGCACATGTTCATCCTTCGACTCCACAGCAACTGGAATTGTTCTAGAATTTGAAATCCAAGTGAATTCTGCTTAAAGCGCCAGAAAACAGTCCCCCTTTATAATTCAATAAACCCCTTGAAATCCTTGTTTAACAAAGGTTTTCAAAGGGTCTGCTGAGACAAATATCGTCAATTACACAATCTGAAAGCAATTCACAACCTAACTCTCGACTGACTAAAATTACTTCCGGCTGAGACAAATATCGTCAATTACACAATCTGAAAGCAATTCACAACACAAGACAAGACCACGTGGATCAAATCGACGCTGAGACAAATATCGTCAATTACACAATCTGAAAGCAATTCACAACAAACAAAACAAATACAAAACGTCATGACACGCTGAGACAAATATCGTCAATTACACAATCTGAAAGCAATTCACAACCTCTGTATGTATTTCTATTTAATTTAAAGAGCTGAGACAAATATCGTCAATTACACAATCTGAAAGCAATTCACAACTAGTTCCTCGTATTCTTGTTTTATTAAATCGCTGAGACAAATATCGTCAATTACACAATCTGAAAGCAATTCACAACCATTATACGACGCTCCCATCATGGCGGAGTGCTGAGACAAATATCGTCAATTACACAATCTGAAAGCAATTCACAACGGGCTTCGTTGCTTTCAACTTTACAAAGATGCTGAGACAAATATCGTCAATTACACAATCTGAAAGCAATTCACAACTGGAATAATCGAAGGTGTTGTAATTTCGATGCTGAGACAAATATCGTCAATTACACAATCTGAAAGCAATTCACAACGAAAATATAGTTGTGCCCCTTTCAAAGTTAGCTGAGACAAATATCGTCAATTACACAATCTGAAAGCAATTCACAACGGTTGGAGAACCAATTATAGTTGATCTAGCGCTGAGACAAATATCGTCAATTACACAATCTGAAAGCAATTCACAACTAGAGAAGAACAAATAGGAACACGAAGGGTGCTGAGACAAATATCGTCAATTACACAATCTGAAAGCAATTCACAACACGAGCTTTTAACGCTGCTTCATTCGCTGCGCTGAGACAAATATCGTCAATTACACAATCTGAAAGCAATTCACAACAACGGGCGACAAGAAGATTGAGACGTATTGGCTGAGACAAATATCGTCAATTACACAATCTGAAAGCAATTCACAACAGAACGCATCCTATTGTTTAACGGGGTATTGCTGAGACAAATATCGTCAATTACACAATCTGAAAGCAATTCACAACTTTGTTTTATTCGTGTTATACACCCGACACGCTGAGACAAATATCGTCAATTACACAATCTGAAAGCAATTCACAACCAATTCGATGCGATTAAACCCACTGCCACAGCTGAGACAAATATCGTCAATTACACAATCTGAAAGCAATTCACAACTAATCGAATAATCGAGCCGGCTATTCATGAGCTGAGACAAATATCGTCAATTACACAATCTGAAAGCAATTCACAACTCCCGCAGTTTAAACTTGTGATCCGGCTTAGCTGAGACAAATATCGTCAATTACACAATCTGAAAGCAATTCACAACGAATACGTTCAGCACATTTCAAAATAAAGCGCTGAGACAAATATCGTCAATTACACAATCTGAAATAGAACTATTTTCTATTTACAAAGACCACAGTGGAACCTTATGGCTTGGAACGCTTAAATCGGGAGTATATAAATTCAATGGGCAAGACTTTGAAAGGTTTATGCACTGAAAAAAAAGCATTCACTGGGATTCAATTGGGCTATGCAATCGCTTTAATGGCTAATCATACCATTGTATTGTACAAAAAGATTGATCGAAAGAATGGAAGTTTTTTCAATGGAAGCTATATTTGTATAAATTAGAATGCATTTAAACACGCTAAGTGTTAGGCCACCAACGAAGACATTAGAGAGAATAAATCCCGTTATTTTGATTCCATTTAAAATCATAATTAGCACTCCAAATATTTCATTAAGCTTTGCAGTACTTGCAATTTGTAATTTGATCTCGGGGTGTACCGATACATCATCGACCCAAACCGAATTTCAGAGCGAAAAAAAGGAAACTGTGCTAATTCCTATCAATTACAATTTCAATAGTCTAAAACTACATTTGAACAGTGATTTTGACGCCCCATCCTCTCCTATTGATTGGAGATGGGATTATATGAATTCAAACAATGGAATGCCCGATACAAATGGGATTGATCAGTACATGAACATTGACCAAGCTTTGTTTTCATTCAACACTGCAAAAACATTGCCAACATTAGGCATTACGACAAACCAGAAAAAGATCATTCAATTCAGCAGCACAACCATATTCTACTTAGCTGATCACAGTGAGGAATCAATCAAAAATGTGCTCGACAGTTTATCAAATTTCGATCTTCTTAGAGATGCGAAGATCCAACAATCCATCATCCAAAATAGTTTGTATTTTAGCTCATACCCCGATTATGAAGAAATGATTAAATTAGTGCTATCCGACCATGAATTTGGATATGACAAAATAACGTATGAAATTAAGCTGATTATAGATTAAATGTAAAACATGAGCAACATCTTCATTTATATGACCATGCTTTTGAGCTTTGAAGCATTGGGACAATCAACTATAAGTGATACTACGGACAGCTTTAAACACTTTCAATCACTTGAAGAATTGCTACCAAGTTCAAGGGCTATTCACAACGAAACATTTGATCTAAAATTCCTGATAAGAGCTTTGCCAGATAATGGCTGGTTTTTGCAATTAAACGAAGACTCCAGTTACGAATACATACAATGGTCAGGCTGGGGTGAACCAGAAGGACAGATTATAGAAACCGGGAGCTATAATATCATCCATAACAAATTAATTCTGAAATCATTCAATGCCGAGAGCCAATTAGATGGCTTAACGTTTTCCTTAATCACTTCTGAAGCGAGGGATATAGAGAATCATATTAATGTTGATTGTGTGGAAAAGAATGCGCAGATCTATTGTCTGTATATGCGTTGAGATATCCGTATTAATGAAGATTTTTGTGCTCTGAATACCGATATGAGCCGGTGATTTCAAGATTACGTTACCTTCGAGTTCATATTTTAACCTCGCATTCTGCAAATGTTAAAAACCAAGTTAAAATTACAATATATTACATGAAAATAAAATTATTTTTCGTGCTGATTATTTCCATATTGACTTGGAATTTTGGCTATTCTCAATCATTGCAAAAGATCGAATTGGACCCAAGTGATTTTTACTGCGGACATTATTTGGTAGTAGAACCGGAAAATAGGGATTCCATTTCAGGAGTATTATTGCTATTAGCGGGCTTTGGACAAATTCCGGAAGACAGTCCAACTGAAACCGAATTACACCATGTTGCTCAGAGCAATAATATTTTGACCGTTTTCTATGCTGGGGGGAATAAACTTTATGCTGACTCCATAACAGTAGAAAAACTAAACATCGTAATAAAAGATGTTTTAAATCGCTACCCGGTGAAGAGTGACATATTTGTTCTAGGCGGATTCTCTGCTGGTGGAATGATTGCTATGAGGTATGTAGAGTTATGTAATGAGTTCCCAGATCAGCTTCCAATACAACCAAAGGGAGTGTTTACTGTGGACTCTCCCATCGACATATTTACTATTTATGAGCAATTAGTAGAATCGGCTAAAAATAACTATTCGCCAATAGCGGCTGAAGAGGCTTTAAGGGCTATGGAACACATCGAAAATGACTACGGAGTTCCTCTAGAAAATATCGCCATATATGCTAATCTTACTGCTTTCAGTATGAATAAAAATTACAGCCAAAACGAGCAGTATTTAAAGAATACTGCAGTGAGGACCTATCATGATGTAGATATTTCTTGGCGCATAATAAATCGGAATCAAACGGTACATGGTTCCAATTATGAAGTAACTGCAGAACTCATCAATAGACTGGTGTTAATGGGTAATAACAGAGCAGAATTTATGCAAAGTTTCCAAACAGGCTATCGGTCCACTGGTCAAAGACATCCCCATTCATGGTCAATCGTGGATGAAGTGGAATGTATCAATTGGATGAAAAGCTTATTGAATTAGCATTTAGCCAACAACTCTAAGGGCATTTTCATCTAATTTTTTTGCAATGCTAAAAACCCAGTATTTGCAAACTTTTTCAACTCACTTGATGCAAAAACACTGCATCAATTTTCTCAGATTAAAAGCTTAGATGAACATACCAAATTTGCTAATAATATAAGCCCTTTGAGATACTTGAAAAAGAGCATCTAATACTTCTAAAAGTAAATCTTATCGAAAAACAGAAAGATAACTGAGCTTCCCTTTCTGCTAAATCAAGAAAAGCAAAATACAATACATCACAGTTACCAATAAAACGAACATTCCATATTCGAAATAACGCAGTGCTTTGTTTACATTTTTGAACTTGCCGTCAGTAATCTTGGAGATCACATAGATTTGTTGTCCCAACTGACTAAACAGCGCTTCTTCATTCAAACTTATTTTATAGAATGTTTCAGAAAATTCTTGAACTGAGTTAAATTTAGAAATAACATCCCCAAACATTCAAACTCAACATAAATCAACATTTGCCGACACAAACATTTCTCAACGGTTTCCGATCTCGCCATTTTTAGTCACTTTATAAAAAAAAGGCTGAACTATTTCGTCCAGCCTTCTCAAACAAACAAAGTAGTATCAAACTTAACGAATCACAATCATTTGTCTTGAAGACGAACCAGCATTTTGTGAGTTCATCACTTCCAGAACATAAATTCCACGTGGAAGATTAGTATCAATATTCAAAGTTCCGTTAGATGTATTGCTGTAAACTATTTGTCCAACACTGTTGATAATTCTAACGAAGGTAAATTCACCCGAAGTCTTCAAGGTAAATTCACCATTGCTCGGATTAGGATAAACATTTAGAATTTGAGAATGCAATTCCAAAACACCAACTATACTGAATTCTTCAGATACCGATTCACCGCAAGAGTTAGAATAAGAAACAGTGTAAACACCTTCAGCTGTTGCAATATAGGTAGGTTCATCAGCACCTTCGATCAAATAGCCATTTACATACCACTGAATATCGTAACCTTCAACCCAGTTATTGGCCATTAATTCAGATCCATTAGCAGCAATAATAGGAGTTGCAGGGCCTACAAGAACGATATCGGCTTCTCCAACTTGAAACTGAGCCTGAAATTCGCCAACTTCATAAATCAATTTAATTTGATAGGTCCCCGGCTCAGAGTAAGTATGAGCAATAAGGCCTTCACAGGCATCACTCATGTTTCCATCGCCAAAATCAACATAACAATTGGTATAATCAATGTTGATGGCTGAGGTATTGTTTACTTCCACTGAGCTGCAATCGCCGGTAAAACTGTAATGCGCATTCAAGGTGCTCAAAAGACATTCTTCAGGCAAAAACTGAACTACTTCATTACAGAATTGTACAAAGCTTTCTCCACCGAGGAAAACATAAGAATCAAAACCTGCATCGCCGGCATCAGCAATTGCAAGTTTAATATGATACACTTCGCCAATAACTAAATCGCCAATACTTGCATGAAGCAAAGTGGTAAATCCATCTGACTGAATAACTGTTGGATCACTAACATAAGGTTCTGAAGAACCATCGCCATTATGAATAAAATATTCGCAATAAGAACAAGGCCCTTGGTTTCCGGTACCATTATTCAAATTGTTAATGGCAACAGGAATATCGGTGCCGGGAATAAGAGCTATATTAACAGCTCCATTGGAGTATGGACCGCTAATTCCGGGGCCACTGATAAAGAACCCAAAACCATCATTAAAAGATGACCCAACAAATTCATCATACTCTTCAGATCCAAAAACAAACTGGAAATCGAGGGAATCTCCGGTGGCTATAAAATCAAAATCAACCACCGATGGATCATTCACGCTGAACGAGTTCAGTATGGATATCAAATCACTATCATCATAATTGAAAATTTGATAATCTCCTTGGGTGAATGAGCCAGAATTGTTCGGTCCTACTGCACCGGTAACATATCCACTTCCCATAATAATGCCCGAATTCAATCCAACATTAGATTGGCTGCCTTCAAACAAACCGATGTGATAATTACCACCTGAGAAAACAATATTCGAAGTAAATACTCCATTTGAAAGAAATGCATCTTCAATTATTTGCTCTGGCGTTAACGTGGTATCAACAGATAATTGAGCGGAAACATTGGCTGCTATTACAACAGCCATACATAAAGTGTATAGGTGTTTCATGAGATTTGATTTTGGATACTTTAGACCTTAAATATAGAAAATTCTGAGTGTAAATGCTATAATTAGCTGCTTATCAGAGAACAAATCAGTATTTTAACCTGCAACGTTTGAAAAGCTATTTGCCATTTTTTCATCAAATTGCAGCTCCAATTCAGTATCATGAAATTGTTCGTCAAAAATATAGGGCTTCTCGTTTCCGCTTCTGAAAACTCAGATAAGTTGAAGAAGGGTGCGGCTATGCGGGAATTGTCAGTTTTAGCAGATGCCTGGTTGGCTGTAGAAAATGGCATCATCGCCGATTTTGGGGCAATGTCGGACTGGCCGGGAATAACAGATTGGCGTGACTTAGAAGTAGTTGATGCCGAAAACAAAATGGTTCTCCCCTGCTGGATTGATTCCCATACTCACATGGTTTTTGCCGGAAACAGAGTGTCTGAGTTTGAAGATAGAATTCGCGGATTATCTTATCAGGAGATAGCTTCCAAAGGCGGAGGAATTCTCAACAGCGCAAATTTGCTCGCATCCACGGATGAAAATCAACTTTTTGAAGCCGCAATGGAACGAGCTTGGAATGCAATTCGTTCCGGTACAGGTGCTTTAGAAATCAAAAGTGGATATGGTTTAAGTACCGATGCTGAACTGAAAATGCTGAGGGTTATCCGCAGAATGAAGGAAGCCTTGCCTATTCCTGTTAAATCGAGTTTCTTAGGCGCACATGCCATTCCTGCGCGTTTTTCGGGAAATGCTGATGCTTATATCGACGAAATTATTAATGAAACTTTACCCGAAGTGACAGCTCAAAAGCTCGCGGATTACATTGATATTTTTTGCGAGAAAAATTACTTCGAAATCCATCATTTGGATCGTTTGCTCGAAGCAGCGGGCAAATTCGGATTAAGAGCCAAAGTGCATGTAAATCAGTTTAATGCTTTTGGAGGGGTAAAACATGCCATAAATCATAATGCCTTGAGTGTGGATCATCTGGAGGCTTTAAATGATGAGGACATTCCTGCATTGCTCAACAGTGATACCATACCGGTAGCACTTCCAGGCTGTTCCTTCTTTTTGGGTATTCCTTATACTCCGGCTCGACAAATGATTGATGCCGGATTACCACTGGCTATTGCAAGTGATTTTAATCCTGGATCTTCACCTTCCTATAACATGAATTTCGTAGTTGCACTGGCGAGCATTAAAATGAAAATGTTACCGGAAGAAGCCATCAATGCTGCAACTATCAATGCCGCTTTTGCATTGGAATTAGATCAGGATTTCGGTTCTTTGAGTATTGGCAAACAAGCGAATTTCATAATCACAAAACCGATGAGTTCTTTAGCGCAGATAGCCTATTCTTTTGGCGAAAATCCAGTGGACAAGGTTTATATAAAAGGAAAATTATTCAATTAGCCGCTCTTGAAGAAAGACACAAAATTCATTTAGATTATCCATTTTATTCTAAATTATTGAGTTCATTTCTCCGGTTTCAGATTTGTTTTACACTTCATCATCTTCTTTTTCTGGAGAAAATAGCTGGTTAGCGTATTTCAAGAGGCAAGAAATGTTCCCTTCAAACTGTATTTCAGCTCCGCAAACCCAATTCCAGTGCGGAAAATACAATTATCAACATAAAAATGTAATTTATCCACTTAAACTATGTATCTTTGCAGCGAATTTTAAACGACCAAGTGTCATTTATGTCCCGTCCTTAATGGAGTGGGCTGCCCGGGAAAACGAATTATAGAGGCGGCCTTTACAATAAACCCCTCATAATAATGACGTTCTCAGAACTGAATTTAATTCAGCCTGTGCTTCGGGCTATAACCGAAGAAGGCTACACTACCCCAACTCCTATCCAAGAACAAGGTATTCCGGTTATGCTGGAAGGAAAAGACCTTTTAGGTGTTGCTCAAACAGGAACAGGTAAAACTTGCGCATTCGCAGTTCCTATCCTTCATCGCATGTACGAATCAAGACCAGAAGGCAAAAAACGCGGTCCAATTCGTGCTCTTATTCTTACTCCCACTCGTGAACTAGCTGTTCAGGTTTCTGACAGTTTCAAAACTTACGGAAAATACACCGGTTTCAAAACCTGCGTTATTTTCGGTGGAGTGAGTCAGTATCATCAAGTACAAGCTCTTCGTGCTTATCCTGAAATCGTAGTTGCAACTCCAGGCAGATTGCTCGACCTTATTAATCAAGGTCAGGTGCATTTAGATCATTTGGAATTCTTCGTTCTTGACGAGGCTGACCGTATGCTCGATATGGGCTTTATTCATGATGTAAAGAAGATCCTTACCTACGTTCCTGAAGAACGTCAGAGTGTGTTCTTCTCAGCTACCATGCCTGAAAGCGTTGCAGCACTCGCTAATCGTATTTTGAAAGATCCTATTGAAATTGCAGTTACTCCAGTATCTTCTACTTCTGAAAATATCGCGCAATCTCTTTTCTACGTTAACAAAACCAACAAAAGCAAACTGCTTGTTCATATTCTTGAAGACCTTAACATCAAAAGTGCATTGGTATTTACCCGCACTAAGCATAAGGCCGAAAAGGTGATGAATGATCTTAATATGTTGGGAATTCGCACAGATGCAATTCACGGGAATAAATCTCAGAATGCTCGTCAGCAAGCACTCAACAATTTCAAAAAGAATAAAATTCGTGTATTAGTTGCTACTGATATCGCCGCTCGCGGAATTGATGTTGACAACCTATCGCACGTTATCAATTTCGAGATTCCTAACGAACCTGAAAATTACGTTCACCGCATAGGCCGCACAGGTCGTGCCGGAGCGAGCGGAATCGCAATCTCTTTTTGCGAGCAGGAAGAAATGGGTTACCTCAGAAGCATTCATAAATTACTTCCTCAGCCTATCGATGTTGTTTTAGATCATCCTTATGCTGAAGTAATGAATCCCCGCGATTCTTCATCTGAACTAGGCCGCAACGGTCGTCTTGCTAATCGCGGTGGCGGTGGTGGCGGTCGCAATGGTGGTGGTTCTAGAGGTGGATCACGAGGTGGATCATTCAATCGCAATGATCGCGGAGATCGCGGATCAGATCGTGGAGGTAATCGTGGTTTCTCTTCTGATCGTCGCGAAGGTGGATCATCTGATCGTCGTGAAGGTGGATCATCTGATCGTCGTGAAGGTGGATTTTCTGAACGTCGCGAAAGCAATGGCGGATCAGAGCGTGAATCTTCATTCCGTCCGGAAAGAAAGCCTTTCGCAGAAGCTAGTGGAGATCGTCGTGAGGGTTCTTCAGAAAGAAATGATTCATTCTCAAGAGAGAAAAGATCTTTTGGCGAAGGTTCAAATGATCGCCGTCCTTCTAATAATGGCGGAGAGCGTCGTTCAGAAGGAAGATCATTTGGCGGAGATCGTTCAAATGGAGGTGGATTTGATGCTCGTCGCTCTTCGGGCGACAGTCGTCCAAGCGGAAATGGCTTTGGAGAGCGTCGTTCAGAAAGTCGTTCTTTTGGTGACAGTCGTCCAAGCGGAAATGGCTCTGCTGAGCGTCGATCAGAAGGTCGTCCTTTTGGTGACAGTCGTCCAAGCGGAAATGGCTTTGGAGAGCGTCGATCAGAAGATCGTTCCACAGGTGATAGTCGTCCAAGTGGAAATGGTTTTGGAGAGCGTCGTTCATTCGGCAATGATTCAGGCGAACGTCGTTCATTTGGAGATCGCAATGAAAACCGTGGAGGTGATCGCAGCAAAGATCTTAAGGATAAAGCATCACGTTTCGATCGTCGCGACAAACCAGCTGGCAACGGTGGTGCGCGCAGTTCTGACAAACCGAGCTTCGAACGTCGTGGTCCTTCTAAAGACAAGCCTTTCTCAAAGAAAAAATCCTGGTAATAAAACACCAATAATAGAAAAGGCATCCAATTGGATGCCTTTTTTTTGTCATAGCAACGGCATAGCAGCGGATCTCAACAAAATTCTGAGATAGCTTGAAGCGAAGACAACATTTTCGATGAGAAATAGTCTAAAATACCATTATGACTTGCGGAGAATCTCCTTCGCTTTCCTTCGAGTCTTTGCAGCTAAAAAAAATCTAAAACTATCACTCATTCCTCAACCCAAATGAAATACGATAGTAAAATAATGGTAATCTACCCAACTGATACTCTCGTCTGATGCTCTGATCTGGATCATTGGATTCGTCAGGCGCATAGGTTAAACTCAACACATTTCGAGTGTCCAATAAATTCACTAAATCAATTCCTATTTCATGAGTACTTTTCTTAGTATTCAATCTATACGTCAGTTTTAAATCAGCCCTGAAATAGTCAGGAAATTGCAAGGTATTTCGCAAACTGTCGTTCACAACTAATTCACGTTGAGCATTACTAGCTTCAATATCAGCCGGACCATACCATCTCCCTCCCACGGCAGTTACTTTTGCACCCACCGTAAACATCGACTTCTTTCCTGATTTGAATTCCTTAGCCACTAAGGCATTCAGCGCATATCGACCATTAAAATCGGTGTTCCTCCATTTTCCATCCCTGCCTTTATACTGTGAATCAAAAAATGAACCTGTAAACAGAAAATAATAAGACTTTGAAAAGAATTTTTCAAGGGTAAATTCTATCCCCATATTCTGCTGAAAACCTTCATTTATCATTGTATCTGGAAAAAATCGGCTGAATCCCGAACCTGAGTTTGCCAATGAAAATGAATAGCTGTTTTTTTCGATCGGAATTTGTGATAATTGTTGGAAATAGATTTCTGATTTTAAGCGAAAATTTTGACCCAACATTCGCTCATAACCTCCTACTAAATGAATTGCTTTAGTGAAATCCATACTCCTATTGTACAAAGACAAACTGCCGTCAGAATTGGTTTTACTCGAATAAAAATACAAATAATGAGGTTGAACTTGAGAGTGCATTCCGGCGCCAAAAGAGAAGGTAGATTTCTCAGAAGCCTTCACACGCGCTGCTATGCGAGGTTCAATGGGCGAAATACTTCCATTCAACCCGAAATACTGTCCATGCAATCCAAAAATGAAATTAGTATTATCAGTTAATTTCCATTTAGTTTGAGTGTAATACTGTAGCAAAACGGCGGATGCTTGCGAATTCCAACGGGTAGTCCAAGAATTATAATTTTCGGAATTAATATCAAAATTCCAAATACTATCCGCAAAAGTGAAATCAAACTGTTGAGCAATTATTCCGGATTTCACTAAAAATTTGCGATTCAATTTGCTGTTTAAGGAAGTATGTGCAACTATTTTGGATTCTGTGAATTGGTAATTGAGCAAGGGTTTTAGAGAATCCAAAACATAATTGTTCTCCGCATCCAAATGACGAAAAACCATTTCATGGTAAGAGTCAACATTACTGTAATTGTAAGCTAATGTAAATTTCAGATATGTATTCTCAGAAAGCGATTTGGTATAAGACCCTCCAACAACAAACATCTGCGAACCGAAGTACTGATCACGATCATTGCTACCATAAATATTGCGCTCATCGGGAGATTCCTCATTTGAAATGAGGATATCGATATCACTCAATCCCATAATGCCAAAAATCGAAAACGATGAAGTTCCCTTGCCCGGCAAATTGATATGAAATGATGCATCCTGATAATTGGGAATGGCAGAAGTGCCATATTCAATTCCGAGCCCTCCAATTAGAGACAAGGTTGAATAACGATAAGCAGTCAGATAGGTATAATTTTTCTCTCGATTGATAGGCCCTTCGGCCAATAATTCTGTTCCCAAAAAACCAAATTGCCCGAGCATTTCGTGCTTATCGTTATTGCCATTTCGCAAGTTCAAATCAAAAGCTGCGGAAGTAGAATTTCCGAATTCTGCAGGAAAAGCACCCGTATAGAAATCACTGTTTCCCAGTGTTTTGTTATTGAGCACAGACACCGATCCACCCGCCGTTCCGGGAATATTAAAGTGATTAGGATTGCTGATAGGAATACCTTCTAACATCCACAAAATAGATTGGGGAGAATTTCCTCTTACAACAATATCGTTGCGGGAATCATCAGCACCTTGTACACCTGCAAAATTGGAAGCCATACGCGAAGGTTCTCCCCTACTACCTGCGTATCTCTCCGTTTCCGAAACATTGAATTGACGCGCACTAATAAGTGCCATTTCATTGAGTGGCTCACCATCACGAGTTGCCTGAATTTCAGCCACATCAACCATCACAGTGCTCTGTTCCAATTCGATATCTAATACGGTTTGTCGGCCCGAAACGATTTCCACATTATTGATCACTCTTGGGATGTATCCAATGAAGCTGAATTTCACATTGTACCGGCCTATGTCGAGTTTTAGTTCGTACCTACCATCCATATCGGTAGAAATTGTTTTGCCTAAAACAGAACCATTAATAAGTGAAATATAAGCGCCAGGCAAGGGTTGCCGGGTATCTTTGTCGATGACTCTTCCTTTAAGTGATTGCGTAAAATTTTGTCCTGAAATATCCATAGAAATCAGTAACAGGCTTACAAATGCAATCCAATACACTCGCATCATACAATAAATTATTCGGTGAATTTAGATATTTTTTTTTCGCTCTCTAATGCCATTATGGAGATGAGCAATATTGAACACGCAAACATTTCTGTGAAAATTAAACGAGGAATACCGTATTTTCGACACAAATTAGCTAGCATGAGCAACAATGATATACTCCGTAAGATTCGCAAAATATTTGAATTGAATGATACGATGTACATGAAATTAATTGGAACACAGGATTATGAACTTGATATAAATGAATTGCGAGCTTGGATGTTGAATGAGGATGATCCTGCCCACGAAAAGATGGATGACTACGATTTGGCTGTATTACTCAATGCCATTATCGAATGGAAACGTGGAAAAAGAGAGGGCGAAAAAGCCGTTCATGAAAACTACCTTAATAACAATCAGATATTGCGCAAACTCAAGATTGCCCTCTCACTAAAGGATGAAGACATGCTTTACTATTTGGAAGCTGCTGGCAGAATAATAAGTAAACATGAACTAAGCGCATTTTTTCGACATCCGGAGCAAGCACAATATAGAGAATGCCAGGATCAGATATTGAGGAATTTTTTACAGGGATTGGAGTTAAGTAAATAATCCGTTTTAAGCGATCAAATACTAAGTATTCATGTCTTAATATGCCATAAAAACTCAATTTATACCACAATTAAGTACTATATATTACACTATTTATATATTGATAAAAATACAATTCAAATAAAAGTAAAAAAATTCATTCATCACATTGAGCTACGAAATTCAAAATCCGTTTGTGCATTTCTTGATATTGTTTACTTTTGAATCACCACTATAAAACAACACTCAAATCCTATCCGCATGCAGAACAACTCATTTTTAGCATTTTCAATTGCATTTCTGTTATTAACTATTAGCACTTTTGCTCAAGAACAGGAAGTGCTTTGGTACGACTACCAGTCTGCAAGTGGTATTGAAATCCCTTATGGTATTGATTTAGATGCTGCAGGAAATATAATTATGGTAGGCACCTACAGTTCAGTAAGTTTAACTTTTGGTGATGTAATTCTGCAGAACAATGGGCTTAATGATCTGTTCATAGTAAAATACAATTCCGAAGGTGAGGTGCTCTGGGCAATAGGAGCTGGTGGCGATGGATCTGAGACAGCTAATAGCGTCAGTATTGACGGCTCAAATAACATCTATGTTGTTGGTGCATTTAGCAGCAATACATTCAGTATTGGGGAAATAGAACTAGTAAACAGCTCTGATACAAATTCTGATATGTTTGTAGCAAAAATCAGCAGTGATGGTATCGTTGAATGGGCTTTGGCAGTACTTGGTACGGATGAAGATGTAGCTTTAGCTGTAGCGGCTGAACCCTCCGGAGAATTTGTAATTTCAGGCTATTTCAGAAGTCTGGAATTGAACATTCAAAATATAACCCTTGAGAACTCTTCTACTAGTTCCGACGCTTTTGTAGCCAAATTCAATAGCAATGGCAACATACAGTGGGCAGAATCCTTTGGTGGGATAGATATTGAAGCTGCAACTTCAATTGCAATTGCTCCCGATGGAACAATTACAGCTTGTGGATATTTTAAAAGCTCTTTCATTGACATTGATTCATTTAATCTTCAAAATCAAAATCCAGGTTGGTCTTCAGATATTTTTATTGCTACATACGATACCAACGGCACTGTAAATATGGCCAAAAGATTTGGAGGGACCGGTGAAGATATTGCCACAGACATTAGCATTGATTCTAATGGTAATATAGTTATGGTTGGTGGATTTCGAAGTGAATTTATAGCTTTCGATAATGAAATTCTGGCTAGTGCATCGCCAGCATACGATGATGTATATGTCATTCGAATGGATGCTGCATCAAATGTTCTATGGGCAAAATCTCATGGCTCAATGAACTTAGATGTAGTTTATGGTGTATCAACAAATTCAAATGGAGATATTCTGATGTCCGGTGGATTTTCGGGTCCTGAAATAACTTTCGGTACAGAAACATTGATAAGTCAAGGTGACCAAGACATGTTCTTGCTTCAGTACAACTCAGCAGGAGATGTAATATGGTCTAACAGTTTTGGCGGAATATATATGGATTTTTTTACAGCAGTTGAATTCGGTAATAATGGAACGTTAGTGGTGGCTGGCTCTTTTTTGAGTGATGAAATAGTAGTTGATGGCAATTCGCTGAGCATTGGTGGATATGCAGATTACCTCATCATTAAAATGCAATATGCAGAAGTAGGAATTGACAACATAATTCTAAAAAAACATAGCCTGATCTATCCAAATCCATCCGAAGGAACGTTGAATATTAAAGGTGATGATATCCAAGAAATTGCCATTTACGCTATCACAGGCGAATTAGTATTACTGAGTACAAATATTCTCTCGCCCATAATTGAACAAATAGATTTAAGTTCATTGTCCGCAGGCACTTACACCATACTTTGGAAGGATGGCCAATTTTGGAATCGTGATTTACTTGTATTAAACTAAAGCGCGATATTCCATTTTAATTGAAATGAATAAATGGCGCAATAATAATAATCTCAAATAAAACTTGAATTATGACCGAGATTTCAAACACATCCTGAACCATAGATCAATTCATTAAAGAAAGAATTGAAGATCAAATAAACTGGTACGATAAAAAGAGTACTGCGTATAAAAAGATCTACAATACACTGAGAATCGCGGAGATAGTTTTGGCAGCGCTTGTTCCATTTCTGGTAGGATATTCGAAAGATGACGCTCTCATTGCCTTTCTCGCAGGACTTTCAGGTGTGCTTATCAGTATAATTGCTGCCTCTCTCTTGTTATACAAATTCAAAGATCACTGGTTAACTTACCGCTCTACTTCTGAGACTTCAAAACACGAACTATTTCTCTTCAGAGGAGCTGCAGGTCCTTACAAAGGTCATCAGGATTTAGAAACTCTTGTTGGCCGTGTGGAGGGAATTATGCAAAACGAGAATTTGAAGTGGGTGGATTTTGCTTCTAAAGACGATATAAAATCCAAAACAGTGTCGTAATTCGAGTCTATAAAAATAGTTTTTGTTATAACAACTCAAAACTCACTAACCTATTTTTCAAAGCAAAAACCACCAATCCGGCGGTATTCTTTGAACCTGTTTTATCGAGTAAATTATTGCGGTGGCCTTCAACGGTTCGCTCACTAATAAACAGTTTTGCAGCCATCTGAGCATTAGTAAACTCTGTACAAATGTAGCTCAAAATCTCCTTTTCGCGCTTCGTGATTCCGTGTAACTTCAAATTTTCATTTATCTGAGAATGCATCATACTGCCCTTTCTCATCGCTTCTGCATACTCGCGATCAAGATAAAATCCATTAGAATAAATATTTTTGATTACAGTAAAAACTCTCTCTGGATTCTCATTTTTTTGAAGATAACCACTGGCTCCCAATTCGATCATTTTCACAATATAGGATGGCTCAAAATGCACAGATAATACAATCACAGGCAAAGCCGGATATTGAATTCTCAGCGCGATCATCGTATCAACACCATTCATCACAGGCATCTCCAAATCGAGCAAAACGATATTTGGATTAAGTCCAAATTCCAATTCATCCAGCAATTCCCTACCATTATTGCATTCCAATAAAACATCAAATTCTCCTTGTTCCTCCAATAGTGCCTTCAAGCCTTTTCGAAACAAAACCTGATCATCTACTATTCCTACTTTCAATTTCATACTCAATGATTAATACTAATCGGAATACTCATGCTTAAATACATTCCTTCATCATGCTCCACAACATTTTTCCAAGAATAAATTGCCTCAAGTTTTGTTAATCTGTTGGCAATGCTCCTCATCCCCAACCCATCATTGGAATCTGGGTTCAAGCCTCGACCATTATCCTTGTATATGAAAGACATGTTATCCATATTCTGACTTAAAATGATTTGCGCACTTGTAGCTCCTGAATGTTTAAGCGAATTATTACATAACTCCTGTATGATTCTATATATTGACAAAATCTTAGTACTTTGAAGAGCAATTTCCTTCTCACATTCAATGCTAAAACAGAGCTTGTCGTTGAGATTCAAATTTTCGACCATTTGCAATAAAGCAGTTCTCAAGCCAAAAAGTTCCAAAGAAGCCGGCATAATATTATAAGATATTCTTCTCAAATTATGACTAATTTCATGAATATTCTCCATTATTAATTTAGCATTCTGATTCTCATTATCATAATAATTTAACTTCTCTAATTGAAACCTTAAGATCGAAAGTTTTGTGCCTATTTCATCATGTAAATCGGTTGCAAATCTCTTCCTTTCCACCTCCATAGCTTCAATCGTATAATCAAACAATTCTGTCTGATACTGCAATTCTCTCTGTTGAATGTACTGATTTTTAGCACTGATCCTTTTGTGAGAAACAAAGAAAATCAAAACTACAATAAGCGCAAGAAATAACATTACTGCTGACGCGCCTATTAAAAATATTAATATTTCTGTATTCTCCTGTAATTCCAAAATGAAAAAGTATATATTAAATAATAAATCATACATAGATACAGGTGCACGGTCCACAAGAGATTGACTGCGTATGCACCTATTTTTTCTATCAGAAAATTAACAGAAAAGAAAGTAATAATACCTGCACTAAAGTACAGAAGCAGAGCACAGGAGACTATATGCATGGGTCTGATTTTCTCCAATTCCTGACTTCCATTATTTTGAATAAGGAACAAAATGGAAAATACAATTAATAAAAGAGACTCTAATCCTCGTGCAAATGAATTAAATGAGTTCAAATCCTGAATAAATACAGAATTAATCAAGCTAAATCCAATAAAAAATGGAATACTATATAGGATATACTTAGCTAAAATTGAATTTTCAAAACCCCAATAGAAGCATAATGCAAAGATGAGATACTCTTCATTCACATAGTAATGAAGCAGCCACAAATTTGAATTGCCCTCTATTGCCATTTGCGCCGCTGCCAATTCAACCACAAATGCTACTAATAGATGCAGCAGAAGCAGCTTTTGAATTCTGTCGAGTTTATAAAAACGAAAAACACCAAAAACAATTCCCACAAGGATTGCCGTCAGTGGTAAATACCTAATCACTTAGAATTAAAAAGATCCAGGATTATCGCTATTCAATGGACTTTTAGGATCACAAAATGTTGGGCATGGGTTCGAAAAATCACCAATCCTTGTTAACACATCATTACCTCTAGCATCAACACCAACAATAATCAGCTTAAAATCAGCATCGCTCTGAGGCTCAACAGTAGTGCATCCCAAATACATTCTAGCTGATACCGGACGGTCTTGTATAGGTCCATTTTCAGGAAACAGAGCTTGTCGAACTTCTTCCAATGTAAGATTAAAAGCCCTGATATCATGAAAAGATGTAATTCCATCCTGGTTGCGCAATTGAAATAAAAAATCTCTCCAGTTTTTTGTCATCTGAGCGGCCTGTCCAAGAGGAATAGTCAAAATTGAACCATTTTTAATCTCTTCGTTCATACTATTTTGAGTTAATGTTAAATGCTTGTCCGTAATATTACCACTTAAAAGCTGATCCGGCAATTGCGGCCCTGCTAAAAAGCTGACCAGACATATATCTACGATTGGCTTTATAGCTGAATTCATCCAAATAGCTT
>Ga0105052_10000287_pt1 | contig 68756 bp, 73 predicted proteins | sample FRY03_FD_78094 | JGI IMG/M metagenome (GOLD analysis project Ga0105052, IMG submission 78094) | Freshwater microbial communities from Lake Fryxell liftoff mats and glacier meltwater in Antarctica - FRY-03 | ecosystem: Environmental > Aquatic > Freshwater > Ice > Glacier meltwater ... | reverse complement strand
GGGCGAATTTAGAACGAGTGTGAAAATAAGATACAGCTGGCTGCAGACGGGGATGTGAAGGCAACAGCATAGAATGGCACGGCAGCTAACAGCACAGCACAACAGATTAGAACTGCTTTATTCCATTGTTGCTATTGTAGCTAATAAAACAAGTATTTCTAGTTTTATTAACCAGTGACTTTTCTAATTCGTACTTTCAAAGAAAAAGTGAACTAGTCTTTATTCGGCAGCTGCTGTACGGCCTGCCACATCTGCGGGTAGCCTTGCTGCTTGAGAGCGTACCACCACTCTGAGCCCCACAGGTCTATTCGTTTTATTTGGGTTTGCCTTGCGTACTCAATGTTTTCTAACAGCTGAGTAGGGTTCATTGTTGCTTGAGAGCGACCAAATTCTAGATTTTCGTTGCCAGTATAGTCCCAAGCTTCGGCCTGCAGCTCATGGACCTTTATTTCGTTGCCAGTGTAGGCGTTTATAATAGCGGCTTTCCACCAATTATATATTCCAGTTTGCGGGTAGCGGTAATAGCCATATGGTGACCACACCCACCGATACATTGAAAACCCAAAAACTTCTGCCAGCGGGCCAAATACCGGAAAGCCAGTTTGATTACTTTGGGTAATTATAATAGGCCTTGAGCTGTCTGCAGATCTGACAGTAGCAAGTTCTTTTTTGAGAGCATCGTTATTTAGATTTTGGGCAGGGCAATCGCCAAAAGATTTAAGTAGAAATTCATTTTCTAGCTGCCAAGCCTCAATTGTTGTTTCATTTTTATAGTGATCAACAACTTCTTTTAGCATTTTGTTAGCATTTTCTGCTACTAATGCCGCATCATTTTTGTCTAGCCAAGATGGGTAGTAACACTCTGGTACTCGTAGAGATTTTTGACCTATTACCATAGTAAGCTTAGCGCCACGCTTTTTGGCCTCAGCTACCATATAGTCTGTCTCACTATAGTCGTATATTCCTGGGCTAGGTTCTAACCTGTCCCAGTAAGCCGCTACTCTTATGTGTTTGAAGCCAAGATCGTCTAAAACAGAAACATAGTTTTGACGCCAATCACTGCCATAGCGTTCAGCTTGCACCTGACTAAAGCTAACCCCAATAACTTCTTGAGTATTTCTATTTATTATCCAAAATCGAAACATCAGTATTATAGAAAGCCCAATCAAAAATAAAAGCGATACTAAAATTATTTTTAAGTATTTGCTATACCATTTAGTGCTATTTGCTGGATTTGGGTTTTTTGTCATAGTATTAAGTCTTTATTATACTTCAAATACAAATAAAAAAAGACCCTATCGTAAAATAGGGTCTAGGTTACTCAATTCAGCTTGGCCAACCTTGAGGGTTGGCGGCGCGGTTACGCAGCTGTTTTTTGATGACCATAATCTTCTTTACCACCAGCTTGTTTTCGAAGCCAGAGTCAATCATACAGCTAAGCTCTTCTAGGTCTGTTCTAAGCAGATCTAGTAGATCACTATAAGCTTGGTTTGGCGGCGTGACATCAATAATGGCAGCTAGGTCTTTTGCAATACTTGGCTGGAGCTTTCGAAGCTGTTCGTTTTTTGCGACAGACAAACTGCTAGAAAACTCACCAAGTAAATTTTCAGTAAAGAAAACCGACCTAATGTTGTCTCTGTCTTTTAGTGATAAATTTTCGGCAGTGTAGATAGCGTTTGGCATGCCATAGCCAAATGGCTTACAGCCATAAAGCACCGCTCGCCTACTAAGCTGAGCTTGAACAGTGCTGTTCTTGCCGAACCTAAGTAGTCTATCTAGCCAAATCAGCTCTTTTTTGAAAGTTTCGACAACAATTTTTGCAAAACCAGAACGATTCTGTGCCGAACCTAGCGATAGAGCGTCAAAGCTTAGTTGCTGAGACAAATCACTATTAGCTGAAGTTATTTGCGCACTTATGGCTCCAGGGTTGTATTTGCCGGTGCTGTCTTTAAGCTCAACTACCCTAGATAGTTTATCGCCGGCTGCTACTCTACTGATGGTCTGAGATGAAACTAGCTTTGCGCTATAGCTGCGCATTAGTTGAGAGAAATACTCAATAGCTATTGGGCTGTTACGAACAGACGACCAGTTTTTGGTGAGGCTCTGCACAGTTGTGCCGTTACCCAGAACGAGGCTTTCTAAAGTTTCTCTTTGAGCCTGTATACTGATTGTACTTTCTTTTCCAGCACGGGCTAGAGAGAAGGAATCCCAACTTTGAAAATAGGTTTTCTTGGGGTTTTCTGGTCTGACAACCGCGATAAACTCACCAATTCGGTGAGCGTCTCGCTGATCAAAAACACCAACAATAAGAAAGTGTTTTTGTGTTGGGTCATTTAAGACCTTTCTAACCCAATACTTACCTGCTTTTGAAATACGGCTGGCGCCGCCTAAGTAGTATATTTCAGTTGTTCCAAATTCAAGCATTTGATCTCCCTGGGAATTTGTAGTAGGTGCAAATTAGCGCGGCTAGCTTACCATATTTAGACCTTGACTTCAAGGCTACCAACAGATTATAATCGTGTGGTACTACAAAGCTGCACAGTCTTGCGCAACAACTCACTTTTTTATTCGCGAGGTAGCATGAAAAAATATTCCGGAGTAGCTCAGTGGTAGAGCAGTTGACTGTTAATCAATTGGTCGCTGGTTCGAATCCAGTCTCCGGAGCCAGACCAAGCAGAGAAAAGTGCAGACCTAGTTCCTAGACCTGAATTAACTTCTCTCCTTGGTCAGACAAGAAAAAATTGTGCCGATAACAAAGTACAAATGTTGGAACCGTCCGTAAGGGCGGTTCTTTCATTTCACCCCTGTAACTTAGTTCTAACCCAGCCCCTCCCGTCTTGAAGGAGCAAGCAGCCCAAAAGCTGACCCGTTCCCTAGACCTGTTCACTCAAGTAGAAAGGTATATAATTAGCGACAAGATGAATACCGAAAAGTTAATACAATTCTTTAAAGCTAAGCTTGAACAGCTACCTGATCTTCGGAAGCTTAATGATTACAGAGACTCCACTTTTAATACATGGTGGAATACGGTCGAGTCTTGCTAAAGACCCGCCATCTCTGCCGAACGACCTCCGCCTCTTACCTACAGAGAATTGGAGTGTTTCTAGATATTTATTCATCCGTGACTTTGATCGCGATGAATGGGACGCTATCATAAGTTTTTATAATAAATGCGAACTCATCGATGAAACTATCAAATTCAATACCGCAGCTTTCTGGAGTGATGTTGAACAGATAAGGATAAATAAACAAAGAGTGCTAGCTGACTATGCGAAAGACAAGTCCGAAAAATTAAACGGCAATCCGAAAAATAATGTAAAAGTACACGAGGAATTTGATGAGATTACTGAAAGAGTAGATACTATGTATATGGGCCCCGTCAAGACCGATTCGGATACACTCCAGAAAAGACCATCATTGACGCAAGACTTTATATAGCCAAGATTGATCTAGGCTTGTCCAGATCCGTAGTAGGCACAAAATTAAAAAAACTTGCTAACATCGAAGTTTAATCTAGACCACAGCGCTCAGCCTAAGCACTTATGTTAAACTGTTAGTATGTGTACTGTAGCAGTTTGGAAAAATAATGACATAGCCAATGTGGCTGGGCGTACTCTTGATTGGCATGAGGATATGCACTCCAATCTTTGGGTATTGCCGGCTGGGCAAGAACGTATTGGACTCGTTAATGATGCCAATTCTCTTAATTGGCAAAGTAAGTATGCCAGCATAGCAACATCTGGGTACGACATAGCAACCTGCGATGGCGTCAATGAAAAAAGCCTAGGCATGCATATGTTATGGCTGGCCGAAAGCGATTACGGGCTGCGCAATACTAATGCGCCAGGGCTTTCTATTAGCCTCTGGGGGCAATACTACTTAGATAATTTTGCGACTGTCCAAGAAGCTGTTGATCATACCAAGCAACACCCCTTTGATGTCGTAACTACTATTATTGGCGACACACCAGTGCAGGCGACTGTCCACTTGGCCCTAGAAGACAATGAGGGGGATATGGCAATATTTGAATTCATTGATGGCAAACTCAGTATTCACCATAGTAAGAAATACGATGTAATGACCAATTCTCCAAATTTTGAGTTACAACTACAAAATCTCAGCAATTACCAAGGCTATGGTGGCAATGCACCTCTACCAGGCACAACAGCCGCAGCCGATAGATTCGTACGAGCAGCCTACTACCTCAAGCATCTCAATAATAAGCCCAATGATTTGCGCCAGACTCTTGCAGGAGTTATGAGTGTTATTCGTAACACCAGCCAGCCTTTTGGTACAGATGATCCTGATAGACCCAATATTTCACCTACACTTTGGCGAACTATGATAGACCACAAAAATCTTTCGTACTATTTTGAATCAACTCTCAGTCCTTACCTCATTTGGGCAGACTTACAAGCATTCGATCTTAGTACTGGTGCCTCAACTATGCTTTATGATATTGCCAAAAACGATAATGCCTACGGTGATGTGAGTAAATTGTTTAAGCCAGCCAATCTATTTGAGTGGGCCATGCCCAAGTCTATATCTTTTTGATCGGGCAAATTTTTACCTTCAGCTAGCCACAGTACCTCAGAAAAAATATCTGGGTGCATGTCTCGTAACGTGCGTAATACTTGAAGGCGCGCGGCTGCACTACGTGCTAAGCCAAGTTGTTGCAAAAGACTATTTTGCGGTAGCTTGAGAATCAGTTTTTGCACGTGACTCTTGGGCATATCGCAGAGTGTTTTTACGGCAGAGGCAGTTGTTTTCATATCTTCCTTTCAGGGTGCAATTCTACACCAAAACTACCACTTAATAAAGAGAGAGTAAAGCATGAGAACAATTTAAAGTTATTTGAAAAATTGTTATTTGCATATTATTTTTGTAGAACAAGATTGTTTTCTAGCGCTTTCTATTAAATTTTCTAGTTGTACTGTATTGCTTCTACACCACACGATCTTACATGGTCTAGCTTGTATCTGAGCTAGCTTCTTATATTCAGTCAGAGTAGATGGACATGAATTAGCTACTATGATAATTTCAAGATTATTTTTTACTCGTTTATTTAGGAAATCAATATATATTCTTAAATTATCTATATTATTTTTTGGGGTAATAATGATAGTCTCAGTATAATTTGGCTCAATAAAAAATTCATTGTACTTTGAATATAGATTATTTATTTCTAGCCAGTTACGTAGCAACTTTATCGCATTTGCTTTACTTCTTAAGACTTTTTTATCACCAGCCCATTCCCATTGATTATTTTTTAATTCATAGTGCTGCAGAGCGAGCGCACAGACCTCTAAATTTTTATCTGGGTATTGGTCTATTAAGAGTAAAGCATTAATAGCAAATTCTACTAGTTCTGAAGAATTATTATTACGAAATGCATTAGAAATTACCGTCTTGTAGTCTACATGATACGCAATAATATCTTTTTCAAAACAAATTGTATACCCCAACTCATAGAGCCTAAGTGATAAATCCCAGTCTTCAATTCCCCAACCAATAAACTTTTCAGAATAACGAACATTGCTTTTTCTTGGAAAGCTCAGGTTGCATGAAAAGACAGACATCCAGGGTTTTGCACTAGAGAACCATTTATTTCTATATTGAAGCTCCTCTGTATTTAATTTTGACTGTTGGTGAAGTACAGACATGAGATCTTTATAACTACTTAAAATAATATTTTTATCAAAAAGCTTACTGTCATCAACGATTAGTCTACTCCCTGTAAGTACGGTCTTCTTGTGTTTTTTGTGAAAAGAAAGATGTTTCTGTACAAAATCTTTTTCTGGTATCATGTCTCCATCTAGCAGAATAACAATATCTCCTTTGGCTTGCCTTAGTCCCATATTCCTCGCTTGACCTGCTCTAAAACCCCTATCTTGTTGCCATAAGTAGTATATTTCAATTTCTGGATACATTTTTTGAAAACTATCTATAACTTCGTTTGCTTCTTCTTTGCCACCATCATCACAGATAATTATCTCGTAAGAATACAACGACTTTTGGTTTACTAAAGAAAGAAGTATAAGTTCTAAAATTTTGTTTTGGTTATAAGTAGTAATGATAATTGAAGCATTCATAGTTTTCTTGACAGGTTGACAAAGTGATGTACTTTATATATCATCTTTTTGATATGGAATCAATTGATTCCAAGTACTTTTACAAGTAAACTACTAGAAAGAGGAAAAATGCTAAGCGCAAAAGAAATTAGTTTTGAATATGACAACTTAGTTGTTCTTCATAAGACCAGCATCTCAATAAATGAAGGTGATCGGATTGGCTTGGTTGGCCCTAATGGTGCCGGTAAATCAACCTTACTCAAAATCCTAGCCGGAATCTATGAGGCACAAGGTGGTAAAATTTCAAGACCAAACGAACTTACAGTTGGTTATTTACCGCAAGAGATTGATGAATATAGTGATTTAACATGTATAGAATTTTTAGAGTTTGTTACAGGTGTAAAAGCAGCATTGACTACACTAGAACAAGCTACTAATAAATATAGTAGAGATCAATCTGATGCGACTCTAAAGCAATATGAACGAGCTTATTCGAGTGTTGAATCACTTGGAGCTTACACACTCGAAACCCGTGTAGGAAAAGCTCTAGATAAAGTTGGATTATCTCACGAAATTTTACATAAGCATGTAGCAGAGCTTTCTGGGGGTCAAAAAACCAAGTTGGCTCTCTCAGCAATTTTACTTGCTCGCTTTAGTATTTTTTTACTAGATGAGCCTACAAATAATTTAGATCTTGATGGTCTGGCAGTGCTTGAAAAATTTATAATTCAGTCTAAGGCTGGGTTTGTAATTGTCTCACACGACCGTCGTTTTCTTCGTAAGGCTACAACCAAAATTGCTGAACTCCTTCCAAATAAGGCGATTAGAATTTACTCACTTGGGTATGACGAATATCTTGATGCACGAAGAAAGCAACAAGAATCTGACTTACAGCGCTTTCAGCAGTTCAATGATGAAAAGAAACGTCTACAAGAGGCCGTACGAAGCAAGAAGTTTGACGCTCAGGCGGCTGCATCTAGCAGTAGTAGTTCTGATAGTGAAAAAGTTGGTAGAAATGCAAGAAAAGAAAAAGCAGTTGGTGCACATGCCCGAGCCGCAACAGCTTTAGCCTCTCGAGTAGAAAAACTTGAATCACCCGACAAGCCACAGAAAGACATAGATCTAAATTTTCGCTTTGATATATCAACTGATAAACTCTCTTCTGTTGCACTAGAAGCACATGACGCGACTATTTACTATGAAAATCTGCTTATGGGTCCCTATTGTTTTCAGGTAGGTTCTGGTGACAAAGTAGTAATTATTGGCCCAAATGGTGGTGGAAAATCTACTTTGTTAAAAATGATTGCAGGAGCTGTCACCTGTAGTAGTGGATTTGTAGCTGTAGGGCAAGGCTATAAGATTGGTTACATAGATCAAGAATATAGTTTTCCTAACCCAAAAAAATCAGTGGTTGAAAATCTTGTTCGGTTGACTGAGCTGACTAAGCCAGAAGCTTACAATATATTAGCGAGGTTTAATATCAAAAAAGAGTCAGCCGACATGATACCTGTAGAATTGAGCCCAGGTCAGCGTTCAAGAGCACTTCTCGCTGGAGTTGTTGCGGGTGGCGCAAACTTACTTTTGTTAGATGAGCCTACCAATCACTTAGATATACCTGCGAGCGATGAGCTGCAAGCAGCTCTCGCTGAATACAAAGGTACATTAATTGTAGTTACGCATGACCGAGAACTGATTGATAGCCTAAAAGAAAAGAGAGTAATTGTTGTCGCAGACGGGCACGTGCTTTCTAATTCTGAAAGCATAGCTTATCTTCAACAGATTCAAGCTAGTTAATTCACCGCAACTTTATTAAAGGTTGCGGTTTTTTCCTTGTAGATTGACAAAGTACTCAGAAAGAGTATACTAATATCATCAATCGCACCTCTACTTCCTAAAAGGAGGTGAAAATAATGGATCAGGATTTTAACTACCGGCACGTTGCGACCTTGTGTCATGCATCGTCAAACGTTTGCCCAGAAGTCTTCATCAGTAATGAAGCACCAGAAGAGAGGCAGGTGATGATTTTGGTGGCATCGTCCATATCTCTCGAGAACAACTTGCACTACTTCAAAAGACCTCGGTTTAGCGCACAGGTGTCCCGGACTTTTCAGCCCTAGATAATGCCATTCAGTTGGAATTATCTAGGGCTTTTACTCTACATAAGGTTTGATGACTCAATTATGACAAGGCATTACCACGTGCTACCTGTAGCTTATGAGAAATTTCTTCGTGTATCTTTGTAAGTACGACGATATCTGGAATAAACTTCTTGGCAATATCACTACTTTTAAAAACTATCGTCATATCAACTTTTTCGTTACGAATTATAAGATTTATATGCCAGCATCACGTATTTCTGCCTCTAGAGATTTACGTTGCTCAACATCTTCAAAAGCTCTGCTGTCACCGTCATTCATTCTTATTTGTTCATATATATACTCTGTAATATTGTAGATTGTAGCGTTTTGTCTGCCTACATTTGCGTTGATTATCTCACCAACCTCAAGTAGATGGCTAAGTGTTTTATTATCCTTAGTATTCTTATCTAAAATAATTAGTGCAATTTTAGCAAAGTATACCTGGTCTAAATAAGAAAATTCCATGCGAGTATTATATCAAAAAAGGGCTCAGTATAGTACTGAGCCCAAAATATTTAAGAATTCGGACCTGTATATTTGCCTCTATCTCTGGCGTTGTTGCTTTTGCCATCGCCAGAGCCATAATGGTTATGTTGTTTTTTCTGCAGGAAATCCTTATCGGATAGGTGCCCATCAGCAAGTAGTGTGTGACCTTGATTGCTACCCCAGCCTGATGCAAAAGTTACGGGTTTGCCATCAACATAGCCATGTTGGGGTGGTTCAAAACCGCCCTTGTGGTTATCAGTATGATTTTGTGAGCCATGAGGATCAAATGGCTCGCGCCTATAACTAACACTGCCAGTACTTTCCATCACGTAGTGACCATGCCCTGCACCGTCTGGGCTACCCACACCACCAAAGTAGAAGTGAGTTGTGCCATCAGTCTTTTTGGTCATATAAACATCATTGTGATATTGCGAGGGTACACCAGCACGTGCCGCCAGAGATTTTTTGTCAGACTTGCGCTTCTCAGTCTCTGACTTAAGTGTTGCTAGCCTACTCTGAAATGCCAACTTAGCATTCTCAAACTCTGTCTTAGCACGTAAAAATGCCGCGCGAGCATGCTCGTGTTCTGCCTTTGCGTGGTCATACGTACTTTTTACACTCTGAAAATTCGCCTTAGCACGTTGCGTATTTGGCTTACAGCTCTTGAGACGGTCGCTAGCCTGACGAATCTCATCAAAAAGCCTTCGCCTCTCAGCCACATAGCCTTGCATCTCTGCTTTGTAACTATGCCCGTTGTCGGCATAGCGTTTTGCAGAAGCGCCATCACGACTGGAATGTGCTCTCGATGCATCATCAAAACAAGTTTTCATACGCTCAAAAGCAGCATCATGCTGGGCATTGAGCTGATCAATTCGCGGGCTGTTATATCTTTTGATTTGATCTAGCTGTTGCCAAACGGCATTTTGTGCATCAAAAGCAGACTACTGGTCTTGATGAGCCCTATCTAAATTTACTTTTGCAGCCTCTCGTTTCTTCCAGGCTCTGTCTTGCGCATCCCACGCTGTTTGTTTGCGTTCAAAGGCTCTGTCTCTTGCAGCCCCAAGCTTCTCTAGCTGATCATCTTTTGGCATATTTGATCTTTCTGGTAGGTACGATATTTCTCCAGCAGATTATATACTATTTATTATATGCAAGCCATGCTTCTATGGCATAGTGGGTTAAACAGCTATATATATTTGGTAAGACACTAGTATAATATTCATAATGAAGAATACAATTAAGTTACCAGACGGAACAAAGTTCCAATATAAAGAGAATGTAAATGTTCAACTGCTACAAAAAGTAGCCGCTTTACCTTATTTAGAACTTCGAAAACTTGTAGCTCTGGGTGGGGTTAAATTTAGTATTACACCTCGGTACAGTGATTTGATTAGCGTATTGGATGAAATTGATGAGTCAGATATAAAGCGTCTTTACCGACAATTTGGTTAGTAAAATATACTTTTACTAATGTAGTTAAGTCTGGAGCTAAAAGTTAGCTCTTTTTATTTACAATTTATTGTACTTCTACTTGAGTTTAAACAAGATCCCAGCCCTCGCTTTGAAAAACCGCTGCTACAAGTGCACAAACGGGCTCATCACCACAAATAGTATCTTGAATTTTTATATTAAATTCACCCCGCTAGTACAAAAGGATGATAAAATTGAAATCCGATATGAATAAATTAGAAAAAAAAGTTAAAGGAGGGTATATGAAAAAAGAATCAATTTTGTATGTTATGGCTGGCCTGCTATTAGGCGTTGTTATAACCAGCCTCATTGCCGTATATGTCGTTAGTAGAAACCAGGCTGCTGCTAATATGAACAATAATGATATGGCCATGTGCCAAATGGGAGAGCTTAAATCTAAATCGGGCGATGAGTTTGATAAAGCATTCTTGTCTGATATGATTACCCACCACCAAGCGGCAATCGATATGGCATTGCTAGCCCAAACAAATGCCAAGCATAATGAGCTTAAAGCTCTAGCCAGGGACATACTATCTGCCCAGTCAAAAGAGATAGAGATGATGAAGAGTTGGCAAACTCAGTGGGGTTACCAAACCCAAGTGCGCTCGCACGATATGCAAAATATGAGTCACTAAATCACAAATATATAAAGTTATTTTGGATTAAATAAATAATATGCAAATTCCTATTACAGATCCTATAAACTCAAAAAGCCCTAGAGCTATTAGAAAAGCACCCCGAAGGCATAAGGTGGGCTGAGATGCTAAGACTAATTCAGAAAGCCTACCCAGACTTTCACCCCAAAACTATCAACGGCTGTGTTTGGAAACTAGTAGAAAAATTCCCCGAAAAAGTCTATAAGCCTGAAAAAGGACTTTTTATGCTTAGAACCAACAAAAAGTAGGGCTTTTTAAGCAATTAAGTTTAGGTATTTTAATTGCCAAGCAGTTTTTGATAGGTTGCAATAATTTTGGTCTGCGGTAGTCTTAGATAATACAAAATATTGACTATCAAATAAATAATTTGAAGTCGCCAGTAGCCATAGCGCCGGTACTTGCGGGCTGAAGTTACGATATACTGGGGTAATATCTTAAATTTAGAAATGGCTCTAATTCTGTTGATAATCTCCCGGTCTTCCATGGTAGTCATATTTTCATCAAATTTGCCGGCTTTTAGAAACTCTTTTTGGCCCACGTAGAGGCTTTGGTCGCCAAAGCGAATACAATTCCAATTGAATCTTGTAAACCAAGCCGAAAATCTTAATAGTAGGTTGCTACTGTCAAAGCGAAGGCGAAAAGTTCCAGCATGGTAGCCGGCACGATAGGCACGAATTATATGCTGATCCCAAGCTATCGGTGGCTGGCTGTCGGCATGCAAAAAATATACTACATCAGCAGTTGCCAGTTTTTGACCACCATTTAGCGCGAGCGCCCTAGAACTACCAACTCTGACAACAATTGCACCAGATTTTCTAGCTCTTTTGGCAGTATAATCTTCACCATTTACTGCAACAATAATTTGTATAACTGACTTTGTTCGCGCAGTTGCCTTAATGTGCATAATTATTTTAGCAATAGAATCTTGCTCATTTTGAGCAGGTATTATAACGCTAATGGTTGGCTTTTTACTCATGGTGTTATTATACACACCCTTTTACCCGTGTATCTGCCCAGGTAATATTTAACTGCACTGGCTTGGCGTAAGAATGAAAAATATACCAATGACTAACAAACATAATGTAGTATATTTGCAGTCAGAAGCTTTTATTGTGAGTTATTGATATGGAATTGCTAAATATATTTTTAGCTTGTTGCCAAATATTGCAGCTGCGAGTTTCTTAACAAGTATCCCATTATTATCTATGGGGCAATTAAGCATGAAAAGGAATTTATTATCTTAGGTGCGATAGGCGTTATTAACGCCGCCAGCTCTATTATTTTAGCATTAGCAATATATTATACCCCATTCGGGGCAAACGGTTACACTATACTCAGAGTATTTCAAATTTGCCACATCTGTCGCTTTTTCAGTTATCCTTTTTTGTTAAGTTTGCTCGTCACTTTTAAACTCAAATATGCCTATAGTAACAATTACGGCCATCCAAAACACTGTCACTAATGAAGTATATTGTTCCTGTTTACCAGGAGTAAAACGCATTACATTACCAATAACTTCTATTAAGGCTATCACTAAAATTATGTAGCGTATTACTCTAAAATTTTACTAGGCATTTTGGTTTTTGGCTCCTCTTGCTTACTCATAAAATTCCACTACTGAGTCTTTTTCGATTTACTAATTCTATAGTATCGTGTAAAGGTTATTGTCAAGCATGTAATGAATATAATGGTCTCTATTAGAATTATAATTCCCACCAAAATAGTTATTCTAAAATCAATAACACCTGGAGGGACATTAAGTAGTTTTCGCATTAGATAATCAACAAGTGGAATTAATAATCCAGATATCACTAACGTATAAAATGCTACCCATAACGGCAAAGTGAGCGCCTTATTGCTACGGAATTCATCCATACTCATACCTTTACTCTGGATAGGCTCATTAATCGGGCTACTGGGTGCCTGGTTTAAAGATTCTGGTTGTTGTGAGTTTAGATTATCTGGCATATACCTGCTTGTATGATTTTATTAATTTAGTTTGCAGTCTCGTTTTATTATACTCCCTATGAATACATATTCAATGACTTGAGTCTGTCTGGTATATAAATAGTTACCCCGTTTGTCAGCCCGTTCGTTCCGTTCGGGGCAAACGGTTAGTAAGATTTTTATAGCCCTAATTGACTTTTATACACATTATCAAAGCCCAAGGTTTTGCCGGCGGTATAGTAGCCATAAGCCCCTAAGTCTAGAAGTGGTACTTCTGCCGAGTACTTAAAAAGTATGCTAGCAACTGAGTAAACAGGAATCTAGATTTTTACTTGATACCCAAATAAGCCAAACTGATAAGAGGGCGGTGACATATAGAGCCATTTATATAAGCTAATCATGAAAAATAACCCCTACTTTTTTAAGCCTATTCTCAGCTCTTTTGGGTTAGAATAGGGCATATGAGAATACTAGTAATAGAAGATGAGAAAAAAATAGCCAAAGCCATCAAGCGAGGTCTATCACAAGAGTCTTTTGCGGTTGACATTTGTTTTGACAGTGAAGAAGGCTTAGGTATGGCGCTTTCAGAGCCCTATGACTTGATGATTATAGACAGAATGTTGCCCGGTGGGCACGAAGGCCTAGAGATTTGTACGGCCCTTAGAAAAAGAAATATTAAAACTCCAATTTTGATTCTCACGGCCAGAGATAAAATAGAGGAGAGGGTAAGAGGTCTAAACGCTGGGGCAGATGACTACCTCGTGAAGCCGTTTGCTTTTGAAGAGTTATTAGCTAGAATTAAGGCGTTATTACGCCGGCCTAGCGATGGTCACACTAAAGAAATAATTATTGAAGATTTGAGTCTTAATGCCACAGAGTTTACCGCCACAAGAGCTGGAAAAAAGCTAGAGCTTTCTGCCAAAGAATTTGCAATTTTAGAGTATCTAATGCGAAACCCAAAGCAGATCTTGACAAGAGATAACATTATTTCTCACGTCTGGGACTATGATGCAGATATTTTGCCCAATACTCTAGAAGTCTATATTGGCTATCTGCGAAACAAAGTAGATAAGCCTTTCAAGGGAGCGCCAAATCTAATACACACAGTTCGTGGCTTTGGCTACAAGATAGGCGCTTATTAGAAATATTATTCAGTCTGCTCTTGTCAGACTTACACTTTACTACGTAGCTATTATTATGGTCTTGAGTCTGAGTTTTAGTTTTATAATCTATAACTTGTCAAACAGAGAGCTCAGCCAAGGCTTGCGCAAGCAAACTGTTATTTTTAATCAAACTCAGCTAGATCAAAACTCAGACTCATTCAATCAGTATAGGCAGCAGCAACTTGACTCCATAGCTCGCAACTTGAGATTTAATCTACTAATATTTAACAGCGCAGTTTTTTTACTGGGCGGTGCTTTGAGCTATGTTTTGGCTAAGCGTACTTTTGAGCCTATAGAAAAGTCTATTGAGGCTCAGAGTAGATTTACAGCAGACGCCTCGCACGAGCTTAAGACACCACTGACGGCTATGAAAACCGAAATAGAAGTCGCTCTCAGAGATCCGGGTCTTTCAAAAGCAGAAGCCATTGAGCTACTTGAAAGTAACCTAGAAGAAGTGATAAAACTAACCTCGCTTTCTAACGCCCTACTTAGGCTAGCTAGATTTGATGCCAGCTCAGTTGAGCTAAAAAGATGCTCTGCTAAAAAAATCACCCAGCTCACTACAAAAAATATTCAGAAAACAGTCAAGTCTAAAAAGGTAAAATTCAAGACAAAAGTACAAGATTTTAAACTAGACGTAGATAGTGAAGCAATGGTAGAGGCCTTAACTATACTTATAGACAACGCAGTCAAGTACGGTGATTTGTCAAAGCCCGTGACACTAACCGCAAAACTACTTGCTGGAAAAGCAGTTTTTGAAGTTATGAATTATGGTGACGGCATCAGCGCTCGTGATAGGCCTCATATTTTTGATCGGTTTTATAGAGCTGATAGCTCTCGCTCAAGCCAAAATACTGAGGGTTATGGGTTGGGACTATCTCTCGCTAAACAAATTGCCATTTTGCACAACGGCCAAGTTACTTTTAGTAGTGTAGTAGCTAAAACTACAACTTTCACCATCACACTCCCTCAAGATCAAATAGAAGCCACTATTTAGTAGTGATAGAAAGATAATTAGTATTTTGCAAAAAACACAATCTCAAGAAAAAAAAGTTTTCATATTATATTTATTTTTAAACACGGCTAAAAGTAAGATTATTTTGTAGAACTATTTAAACTAGTGTAGAATGTTAACCAAGTACTATAAAAAATCTTAAGAAGGAGTAAAATGAACGACCTTAATACAACAACTACAGTCATATCAACTAATAGTTCCACAGAGCCAATATCAGCAGCAATAACAGCCGTATTGTGGGTGCTATATTTCGCTTTTATTATCGCTTTGATTGCTGGCCAATGGAAAACATTCACCAAGGCCGGTAAGCCAGGCTGGGGTGCTCTTATACCTATCTACAACACATATCTACTGATAAAAATAGCTGGTAGACCTGGCTGGTGGTTACTTCTATATCTAGTGCCAATTGTTAACTTTGTTGTCGCCCTACTTGTGGCAATTGATATTGCAGTCAAGTTTGGTAAGAGCACAGCCTTTGGAGTGTTCGCACTGTGGCTATTTGCCCCTATCGGCTGGCTAATACTTGGCTTTGGTAATGCAAAGTATCAAGATAAGCTTGCCGCACCTGCTGCTGCAACCCCAGCTACGTAGCCAAAAAAACTTTAGATTCTTTTTACAATAGCTAGCTGGTATCAGTAAACCAGCTAGCTATTATAGTTTGAGCTGGCATAACTGATAAATGTGCATCAAAAGCTAATTTGTAGAATTAATTTCACCTATGGCCAGTTTTTTTAGCTATAATATGATAATGCAATCAAACTACCAGCAGCTCGCTCTAGAGCTGCACCATAAACTCAAAGGTAAGATAACTAGCCAAAGTAAGCTTGAAGTCAAGACAGAAGATGAGCTGGGCTTGGTTTATACACCCGGAGTTAGTGCAGTGTCTAAGCTTTTGGCTGAAAAGCCAAAGCTAGCAGCTGAATATACTATTAAGCATAATACGGTAGCTGTTATTTCTGATGGCTCAGCAGTTCTTGGGCTGGGCAACATTGGCCCAATGGGAGCCTTACCAGTAATGGAGGGCAAAGCAATGCTTTTTTCGCAGCTAGCTGGGCTAAATTCGTTTCCGATAGTTTTAGATACTCAAGATACCGACGAGATTGTTAAGACAATTATCAATATAGCGCCAGCTTTTTCGGCTATAAACCTTGAAGACATTCAAGCCCCTAAGTGCTTTGAGATTGAAAAACGTCTTCAAAAAGAACTCAACATCGCAGTTGTTCACGACGACCAGCACGCTACGGCCATAGTAGTATTGGCCGGCTTAATAAATGCTTTAAAAGTAGTGTCAAAATCTGCCCAAAACTGCAAGGTGGTGCTGCTAGGTGCAGGAGCAGCAGGCATTGGGGTAGCAAGCTTACTGGCCGAGTATGGCTTTGGCGATATTATTGTTGTTGATAGCCAGGGAATACTTAGCACTGCTAGAAATGATCTTAATTCTATAAAGCAGTCTTTACTTGGGATAACAAATTCACAAGACCAGCATGGCAGCCTGAAAGATGCTCTTAAAAACAGTGATATATTTATTGGATTGTCGAGTGGCGGTAAATTGCCAGCCGAACTAATTAAAACAATGAACCCAGACAGTATTGTTTTCGCACTAGCAAACCCAGAGCCAGAAATATTGCTCAGTGAGGCTACTTTGGCAGGAGCCGCAGTAGTAGCTAGCGGAAGATCTGATTTTGTAAATCAAATTAATAATGTTTTAGTTTTCCCTGGTCTTTTTAAGGGCCTAATAGAGAACAAGGTGGTTGAAGTTTCAGCAAAAATTAAAATGAATGCTGCCATGGCCTTGGCCGCAGTAGTAAAGCAGCCCACAGCAGAAAAAATAATTCCTTCAGTTTTTGACCCAGCCGTTGTTGAGGCTATTGCGAAAAGTGTCACTTAGCATTACCATAATAAGTGAATAGCTTACAATTTCGTTTAAAAAGGAAAACTTATTATGTCACCAGAAAAACAAGCAAAAAACACCAGCTCTAACGCACCTGAGAAAGAAGAGATCAACGATTCGCCTAATCAAGATTCACTTACCGCTACCTCTAGCATTAAAAAAACCAGCAGCCTGGCAGTAGCCGCTCTAGTAACTGCATTTTTTTTCCCTATAGTAGGCTTAGTATTGGGGATAGTGGCCTTAAATAGCATAAAGAAAAATAACGAATCTGGCCGCGGCTTAGCTATTTCGGCTATTGTCGTGTCAGTGGTTATAACAATCATTGGCTTTGTTATAGGAGGGCTGTTTATTTATGGGCTTTCTAGAGCGACTAACGAAGCAGGAATAAACAGCTTAGACACCAAGAATGGCAGTATCTCAGTGACCGGAAAAGACGGTGAAACAGCCAGTATTGGCAAAAGTATAAGTATTCCTAGCGGATTTCCTAGTGATGTACCGATATATAAGCCGTCAGATGTCATTTTTGCAACTAGCTCAAAAAATGACTATAACGTGAGCTTACTAACCTCAGACACTGAGGCGCAGGTTAGTGATTACTACACCAAGCAGCTAGCCAGTAATGGCTGGGTATCAAAAAGCAGTAACGGCGCAATTGTGTTTGAGGGCGGGTCAATATCTAGCCTTGAGAAAGGCGATAATGTCTTGGCAATATTTATAGTAAGAGATTCCAAAAATAATGGTGAAAAAACTAGTATTACTATTTCTGTGAAACCCAAAAACAACGATAGTTACTAGAAATCAATATGAACATATCAAAAATACAGATCAAGCAGGCTCTAAGTCTTGATTTTAAACAAATTGTGGTGATGATGCTTTTTGGCCTGTCTCTACTAGTTGTTGTGAATTTTAGCTTAATAACACTGCACTTTAGCAGAGACACAATATTCTCTGAGAGTGATGCTCAAGCTAGCTTTGCAAATCAGCTTCAAGCTTGGTTTTCGGCCCCAATTCTAAATACAATTACACTAATAGTGTTTTGGGTGGCAGTGGGCCTCTTGGCCTATGCTGTACTATTTTGGGCCTACAACATCTTTACTGAGGCTCGCAATGAAGTTGTAGTAGAGCAAGAGTATACAAACAGACTCAGTAACAAAAACGGCAAAGCCTGGCCAGCAATTGAAATAGGCTTACTAGCGGGCTTGGTTGTGCTGGCAATATTGACCTTGGCAGTTTTATTTCCTCTTTGTAATTCGGTTTTTATAACTGCTATTTTTGCCGTACCATCTAATCTAGCGGCGGCTGGGCTGAATCTCTTGGCAGCTATAGTAGGCATGTTCGTGATACTTTATGCCTTTAAGGCAACTATAAGCTTAATGCTAGTCTTGGAATAGCGTTGCTATCTATATAGCTTGTAGCGAGACTGTACTTACCTTTGAAGCGTTCAGATCATGTGCTGTGAGAGCTAATGTCTAAAAACGCTAGTACTTTCGAATTAAGCCTATTACTACGCCTTGAATCTTAAGTGGTGTGCCAGGCTCAACGTATATGGGTTCCATACTAGAGTTGGCTGGCTGAAGCCGAATTCGCCTGGCTTCTTTGTAGTAGCGTTTTAGGGTAGCTTCTGAATTGTTCACTAGCGCGACCACAACGTCACCGTTACTGGCTACTTCTTTTTCTTGAACAACAACATAGTCGCCGTCATTTATGCCATCTTCTATCATACTTTGGCCTTTTACCTGTAAAACGTAAGAGTTTTTGTTACCCACCATAAAAGGCGGAACTTCTAGGGTGTCTGCGTGACCCTCAAGAGTCTCAATAGGGCTACCTGCGGCTATTAGCCCAAGTATAGGTAGATTTATTCCTGGCTTACTCATCTGCTCTTGTAGCTCCTCTACGGGCATAAGCGAGCGAGCAGAATTATTGCCTTTCACCAAAAGACCTTTGGTTACCAGTGTATCAATGTGCTGGGCGACGGTTGCAACTGAGTTAAGTTTGAGCCCGTTGGCGATCTCGCGGTAGCTAGGGGAGTAGCCACGCTGCTCTATAAATGTTGAGATAAAGTCTAGGGTCTTACGTTGTTTTTTTGTCAGGGCTTGTTTCATTTTTTCTCCTAATTAACTTATGCTCAATTATAACGAACAGTATACGAACATGTCAACACTATTTAGAAAAAGAAATTGTTGTTTTTGGTATTTTTAGTAACTTGCCGGTGATTTTGCTGCAGCAACTTAGCTAGTTCTACCTGTTAGTATTTTATGATAATATCACCAGCTGAGCTTCAATATAGCTTTCTGCTAACCTGTTAGCAAAATAAAATAAGGTTACAGCTATTGACTTTAAAAATGCCTAGAAGTAATCTAGGTTGCATAGGTAATAATTAAAAAATGAGGAGATTTTAAATGACATTCGAACAAGTTAATTCAAAAGGTCAAACATATTATTTACACGAACGAGAAGTCACTCTTAAGGGTGGGCGCTTACAAACTATCTACTTTTTTGCCAAAGAAGTAAAAGATGGTGCTATCGACGCGCTTCCAGAGGGCTACTTGGTTATAGAAAATACCCGTACTGGCCTACCAATTTTGAAAAAAGACAGATAAGTCTGAAAATATAGCTAAAAATAGTGTCAGTTCTACACTACTAGCAAAAAGCACCAGCTAATGTAGCAGGGTGCTTTTTGCGTATATACGAGATATACGGTATTATACCACCAGCCAATTGAGTAAGTAGTATTGCTTGAAAAATTTCTTACTTTGCACGATAATTGTTTCAAGGGCCTGTAGCTCAGGGGTTAGAGCAGTCGGCTCATAACTGATTGGTCGTTGGTTCAAATCCAACCAGGCCCACCATTGTAATTATTCGCCAGCATTACGAGCACTATAAGACCCGCTAGGGTCTTATAGTGCTAAAGTTAGATAAGTGACTTATGAAAATAGTAATTATCAACAACGGCACTAAACACCTTAGGGCTTTACAGAAAATATGCCAGCGACACGGCTCAGTAGAGGTGCTAGGCCTTAGCCAGCTAGCCGAGCTAGAGACCCTCAAAAAAACTATCTTGGTGCTTTCTGGCGGGCATAGCTATGCTGTGAAGTATAATCATAAGCTTTATGCTAAAGAAATGGAGCTAATAAGGCACTCAAATCTACCAATTATTGGAATCTGTTTGGGCTTTGAGCTGATTGCGGAGTGCTACGGCGGCAAGCTAAAACTCAGAAAAAAGCGCTTGCATAGACTTGTAAGAATCACCAAGACCCAGCAAGACCCAGCTCTTGAGGCCTTTGACACCATGTTGACCTACCAAGCCCATCGCTGGATGCTTGATTCGGTGTCGCCACCACTTCTCGAGCTGGCCCGGTCTCATAGTGAAGTTGAGATTATTAAACACATGACTAAGCCAATTTATGGCATGCAGTTTCACCCAGAAGTTAGTATTGGCAGAAATAACGCCAAAAAAATATTAGATAGTATTATTGATAGCTTAAAGTAGCTCAGATTATTATCGCCGCCGAAGATCTATTTGGTGCTGCAAAAATGCAGTTTGGCTAATAGTGCCTTGGCCAGGGTTATAAAAATTCAATGGCTGTTTTTTTATTTCGGCGTTGATTTTAGCTTGTAAAATGGCTGTTTCATCGGCAGCACGGCTGCTGTGCGGCTCACTAGGTGTGTCCTCAACAAGCTTCATCTGCTGGCTAGCAACATTTTGAGCCTGGTAGTGATGGTATGTGTATTCTTGGGTGGGCTGTGAGCTGATTTCCCGAGCTAGACTAGCCCGAGTGGTGAATTTTTTGATTCTATGAGTACTAGAGTCTTGCATACCTACTATTGTAAAGGTATTAACTGACCTAAGGCAATCATTTCGTTGATTTTAAAAACAATTTTGCCAAATAGCGCCAAGCTGTTAAGCTAATATACATGAAGCTAAAAAACAAGCTAGTTGAGAAGGCTATTATAAAGCTAGCCACCCCTAGTAAAGTCTTGGTGGTCAGCGATATTCACCTGGCAGCCAGCTCTAGTTCAGCCAGTAGAAACGTTGAGCTAGAGCTCACTAAACGACTACTTGAGCTTACTTTGCAAGAAAGTGCGGTAGTCGTGCTAAATGGTGATATTTTTGAGCTTTGGGCCGGTAAGAATCCCTCTCCTGTAAAAGCCCTCAGAGCCCACCCTGGCCTAACATCAGCCCTTAGAAATTTTTCTAGAAAGCCCAATCACCAAGTGGTTTTTGTGGCTGGAAATCATGACGGCAAACTTGGCTGGAGCGAGGCTGAGCAAGCTGGGCTAGAGCGAGAATTCAGCTGCCAAATGTGTCTTAGTTCTGAGCTACACATTGTGACAAAAAAAAACACGAAAAAAATACTCTTTGAGCATGGCCATATGCTCGACCCCGACAACGCCTTTGAAGATCAGCGGGATCCTCATGATAAGCCTTTTGGTCAGTATATTGTTCAGGTCGCTTTACCAATGGTAAAACAAACCCAAGGCCAGCTTTTTGATGGAATAGAGTTTCTGGCCGAACCGCACAAGTTTGCCAAATTCGTAAGCTCTAGAGTTATTTATCGAGAGATATTCAGCCGGCTTTGGTGGCTCTTGGTGCCGCTGGTGATCAGTCTTGTGATACGTCTGCTGTTTGGCTATGGACTGCTGAGTATCGGAAAGTTTTCTCTATTAGACGTAGAGAAGGTAATGCTATACACAGAGCTGGCGGTGATTTTGAATGTTGTAGCAGTGCTAATAGCCGGCTATTTTATTTTGAAAAAACTTTTAAGTAGGGCCAAAACAATGCCGCAAATGGGCGGCGGCTCTGATCAAAATGGTAAGGCTCGCGACAAAGCCCAGCAGATCTGTGCAAATGGTGACTATCTTGGTTTTGTGAGCGGTCACACCCACCGAAGCGAAGTAAGCCAACTCAAGCCTGGCTTTTATGCCAACACTGGCTGTGGTACAGAAATGGTAGAATCAGCCAAAACTTTTTTGGGGCTTCCCAAGACCTATATCTCTCGCAATCACTTGAGCTGGCTGGAGCTCGATATTCAGCCCCGAGCCTGCATTATTGATCTTTGGCAGTCTGCTAGTGACAACCATAAGCAGACAAGGCTAGAGAGACTGGCCACTAAGAACAAAGACACGAGCCAGCCGCTGCACATCAAAAAATCTATAAGTATTTCTTACTAGCTTTATTTTAGATAGATTATACTTTAGACATTTGGTCGCGTTTTATGATTTGTTCATCTATATAAGCTATAATATAAACATAAAGAATAATAACTAGGAGTAAAATTTAAATGGAAAATTTAGCCAGCAAAGCTTGTTTTGCCTGTGAAGGTGGAACCCCTGCCATGCCCCACAAAGACATCAGTAAGTATCTCAAGCAAGTAAATAAAGAATGGGTTGTGGTCAAAGACCAGCGCATCAAGCGCAAGTTTACCTTCAAAGACTTCAAAGAAGCTATGAAGTTTGTCAACGCTGTAGCTAGTATCGCTAATCTCGAGGGTCACCACCCAGATATTTATATATTTTATAGTGTTGTCGAGATTGAGCTATATACCCACGCCGTAAAAGGCTTGAGTGAGAATGACTTTATTATGGCCGCCAAGATAGACAAGCTCTAGCCGTTACCTTGCTGAGTAATTTTTAGGCCACAAGATTTATATAAATAGCGTAGCGTAGTTCTATATAGTAAGATAATAGTTATGAATAAAATAAACAGATTTAGCAAAATGTTTTCGTGGGTGGGATTTTTTGTGGTTTTATATATGCTGGCAATTTTTACTACTGAAGCAGGCAAAAACTATCAACTTAGATCTAAGTCAGATGAGTTAGAGAATCAGATTGTTCAAATGCAGTCGCAGATAGAAGAGCTGGGGTATAGAATAACTTATTACCGTACTGACGCCTATCAAGAAAGATTGGCCAGGGAGAAGCTTGGCCTACAAAAACCCGGCGAGTCAGTTGTAATAATAAAAAAAGATACGGCCTCCAAAACAAGCAATTCCTCCACTAGCCAGCTTGATCTCAAGACCGACCAAGAACTGCAAGATAGTAAGCCGCACTTGCAGCAATGGCGAGAATTTTTGTTTGGGTCTTGAAAATTACGGCTTCTTAAGCTATAATCGTTTGGTATTTAAAATTTGATATCGCGGGGTAGAGCAGTGGCAGCTCGTCAGGCTCATAACCTGGAGGTCGCAGGTTCGAATCCTGCCCCCGCTACCAAAGTAAAAATCCAATCGCAATGATTGGATTTTTACTTTGGTAGCGGACTAATAGTGCTAAGTAGTCAACGTTAGAATTTTAACATCAATAATCTAGCCTTGAGTAATTGCTGTAGCAACATGAAGAGATTGTTCAACTCGTGTCGTTCACCAGCCTAAGGTATAAAGTTTTAACTTTTTGCTTTATTTGATAACAGTATTCACAGTAGCAGCGCTAGCGTAGAGAACAAAAATAAGCCCACCAATAGCAATACAGGCAACGGTGATTATAATTGTGGGATCGATAAATTTTTTCTTGCCCTTTGCGAGCGGAGTTTTTGATTTTGTTGATTTTTTAACTGCCATTACATAACCTCTTTAAATATAGTACTATATTAGCTTGTTTTGGCTGGCCTCGCAAGTGGCTTGCCAGCTGGCTTGAAAAGAATAGTGATTTATGCAATAATAACAACCTGAAACCAGTCTTTTTAGTAAACTGTTTTCTTGAAACATTTAAGTATATAGGGCTGAGTAGCTCAGTTGGTTAGAGCGCAGGACTCATAAGCCTGAGGTCGAAGGTTCAATTCCCTCCTCAGCCACCATTTAAAAGACTGGTAACTTATGTAAAGTAACCAGTCTTTTTGTTTAGCCCCATTTTATCACGGCAGTATGCTTATAATAAGCCCATATTTCTCGTATAATAGAACCTAATGCTTACAAAATTTCAATCTCATCTTAATGATACGAATCTCTTGCCAGTTAGCTCAAAGCTAGTTGTGGCAGTTTCTGGCGGTGTAGATTCTGTCAGCCTCTTGCAGTTGCTTAGTCAGCTTCAAGACTTCTACAACTGGCAGATTGTTGTTGGTCATTTTGATCATAAAATGCGAACCGACAGCTACAAAGATGCTGAACTGGTGGCAGGCTTAGCTGAAGCTTATGGCTACCCTTACTACCTAGAAAAAAACTCAGCTAGCTCAGGCTCTGAAGCTAGCTTAAGAAAAGCTAGGTATGAATTCTTAGAAAACCTAGTGTTAGAACTCAACTATGACTACTTACTAACAGCACATCACAATAATGACCGAATAGAGACGGCTATTTTTAACACTGTTAGGGGTGCAGACAGAGACGGAATGACCGCCTTGAGGCCCAGAAGAGGCAATATTGTTCGCCCTTTACTTAGTTTTAGTAAGGCCGAAATAATCACTTACGCCGAACTCCAGAAGCTCCCTTACAGAGAAGATAGTAGCAACACAGATCTTGGCTTTAGCCGTAATTTTGTGCGTCACAGCCTAGTACCGCAAGGGAGTCTGGTATATCGCAATTTTCACCATTCATTTACCAAAAAACTCAATGATCTAACCATTCTAAATCAAAAAATAGATGCTCAGCTAGAAGACTTGCTGAGTGAGATATCCACTAAAAAAAATTCTAAAACAGTTGAGCTAGACAGAGTGATGTACCGCGGCTTAAGCCCAGCTCTTACCACTAGCTTACTGGTGTATATTGCCCGTCAGCTGGTTCCTGGCATTGGGCTCAGTAAGCAAAATATTGCAAAAGCCGAAAAGTTTTTGTTTACAGCTAAGAGCGGCAGCACCCAGCACCTCAAATCTGGCTTGCATCTGGCAGTTGACTATGATATTTTAAGGGTCACGTGTCAATCTGATAATCCCTCAAAGCCAGAAGATCAATTGACACATGTTTTGACTGCAAGAAAGCCTTTTGAAAGTGATAGCTTCAAAGTTAAAATAATTCCAGCAAATAAAAAAACAGATAATAGTGTTGAGATTCTAGACCAAAAGCTGTATGTGCGTTATCGTCAGCCAGGTGACAAGCTTTTTCCACCAGGTATGAAAGGCAGTAAGAAGCTTCAAGATATTTTTGTAGATAAGAAGATTTCTAGAAGTAGAAGAGACAGCTGGCCTGTTGTGGTAAACAGTCGTAATGAAGTTGTTTGGCTACCTGCAATTATGACCGACAGAAGATCAGTGGTAGATTCTCAAAAAAATAAAACTATTTACTTAACATATGAGGCAAAAGACTAACCATGATCAAAAAAATTCCAAAGCAGCTTATTTATGTAGTTATTTCTATTGTTGTAATTAGTGGTCTTCTGGCAGCCGCCAGCTATAGTGAAAAAAAACCTAGCCAAGTTTCGCTCAGCCAAGTGATTGAGCAGACCAGTCAAGATAAGGTTGATAAAATTGAAGTAGCTGGTGACCAGCTTAACGTCACGCTTAAAGATGGCAGTAAAGTCACTAGCTTCAAAGAAAAGTCTGCCAATCTCAAAGACTATGGCCTAGACTACAACAAAGTAAAAGTTGAGGTTAAAAACCCAGAGGGCGGAATCAACAGGTGGCTTGATATAATTCTGTCTATTCTTCCAATACTACTAATTGTTGGCTTTTTGTATTTTATTATGCGCCAAGCACAAGGCAGTAATAACCAGGCCATGAGCTTTGGTAAGAGTAAAGCTAGGGTTTCTGGGCTTGAGAAGCAGAAGGTAAGATTTTCTGATGTTGCAGGCTCAATAGAAGCTAAGACTGAGCTTGAAGAAATAGTAGAGTTTTTAAAATACCCAAAGAAATTCGAAGCACTTGGCGCCAAGATACCTAAGGGCGTTTTGCTTTTCGGCTCACCTGGTACCGGCAAAACCTTGCTTGCTCGAGCAGTAGCCGGTGAAGCCGATGTGCCATTTTTTAGTATTTCTGGCTCAGAATTTGTAGAAATGTTTGTTGGGGTAGGTGCCAGCAGAGTAAGAGATTTGTTCAATAAAGCCAAGAAAAACGCTCCCTGCATAATTTTTATAGACGAAGTAGATGCAGTTGGTCGGCAGCGAGGTACTGGCTTAGGCGGCGGCCACGACGAAAGAGAACAGACTCTAAATCAAATCTTAGTGGAAATGGATGGCTTCGAACAGGGCACAAACGTTATTGTTATGGCAGCCACCAATAGGCCAGATGTGCTTGACCCGGCCCTACTTAGACCAGGCCGATTTGACCGTAGAGTCACCCTAGACTTGCCTGATATGTTGGCTCGTGAAGAGATTTTGGCAGTTCATACCAAAACTAAGCCCCTAGAAAAGAATGTTGATCTCAAAGAAGTAGCTAAGAAAACTCCAGGTGTGTCTGGTGCAGATTTGGCAAATATCACCAACGAAGCAGCAATTTTTGCCGCTCGTAATAATCAAAAAAAAATAACTTTGGCTGATTTTCATGAAGCCGTTGAAAAAATTGCCTTAGGGCCAGAGCGCAAAAGTCACGTACTCAATGAAAAAGAAAAAGAAATTACAGCCTATCATGAGGCTGGCCATGCTCTACTATCTCATCTGCTGCCCCACTGTAACCCTGTTCACAAAGTATCAATTGTCTCTAGGGGAATGGCTGGTGGTGTAACATGGAGTTTACCACTTGAAGATAAGCATTTGCATTCAGTAGCAGACTTCAAAGATGATATGGCAATGGCCCTGGGTGGTCGCTGCGCAGAAGAGCTGGTGTTTGGCGATATTACTACTGGCGCCTCTAGTGATCTCAAGCATGCCAACGAGCTGGCTAGAAGAATGATTGTAGATTACGGCATGAGCCCCAAGCTTTCTAATCAAATATTTGGCGACTCAGAAGGTTCTATGTTCTTAGGAAGAAGTATGGGTGAAGGCCGAAACTACTCAGAAGAAGTAGCTGCCAAAATTGATCATGAAGTTCAAAAGCTTATTCGTGAAGCTACTACAACAGCACAAAAGGTAATTGTTAAAAACCGAGATAAGCTCAATCTAATCGCTCAGACTTTGCTAGAAAAAGAAACTATCGAGGGCAAGGAGTTTGAAAAGCTATTTGTCAAAATAGATAAGTCAGCCCCTAAAAGATCTCTAGATACTGCTGTCACCGATTAGCATTATCATAAGGCTAGATTTAAAACATACAGCCAGACTAGTTTGACTATCTAACTGCTTTACAACTCAATAAAAAATCTTTATAATAAGCACAAGAATAATTAACTGTAGTAATCTAAACAGGAAACAATATGTCTGAAATTAGCTCAAATAACAAGCCCGCTAAAATGCAAAAAGTAGAGCTAACTAGCTATGACGTAGTAAGTGTGGGCCGGGTGGCAGCTGGAATATGCGGGCTTTTTGGCGTTATCTTAGCAATAATATACTTTTTTATAATTGTTGTTTTAGCCACTCTAGCAGGTTCTTCACAGGGAAACGCCGCAATTGGCTTAGTTGCTGGAATAGTTGGCGGCCTAATACTTGGGGCACTTTTTGTGGGCTTTTATATCTTGTTTGGATTCATATTTGGCGTTGTCGCTGCTGCGCTATATAACGTAATAGCTAAAAAAGTTGGACCTATTAAGATAGAAGTTAAGCTTTAGCTTTTGGCCTAAGTAAGACCTGCAAATTTTAAGATAATTTAATATTTATTTCAGCTTCTTGGTGCTATAATAGGCATAAGCAGTATATTAAATTGCTGACTCTTATGTATCAAAAAAATAAAAACATTGATTATAATTTTGGAATGCGCTGGCTAAGCTATAGCTTGGTTGCTTTAGCGTTGATTCTTTGTGTTGTTGTCTTTATTCTTTGGCGCCGTACAGCTAGCCTAAACAGGCAGTATTCTGTGCTACCTGCGGCTAGCTCTGGTCAAGAGCTTTTGCTAAATGGCTCACTCTTGTCAATAACAGACGGTAATAGCGTTGATCTTTCTAAGCTAATCAAGCCAGGCGCTCGAGGCCCGGCTGGTACAGGTAGCGCCACCAAGGCCCGTAACGGCCTGTCAATATCTGGCTCATTTGTAGAACTAGGTGGTAACCCGCTTATTCGCAAGACCACTATAAATCAAGCTGGCAACGACATTATTTTTAACGCAGTAGGAAGTGGTGGAAACATTGTAGCTTTGGGCTCAGTTGGTGCCGGCACTAGCCTGGGGGTCTCTGGCGCTGGAACAAGGCTTGTCTGGGCACCAAAAAAAGCCGCATTGAGAGCTGGTACTGTTACAGGCACGCAGTGGGATGATAGCAACATAGGGGTTGGCTCGATTGCACTCGGCCAAGACACAATTGCTAGTGGGGCACTATCTCTCGCTGGCGGCTATGGGTCTCAAGCAACTGGCGATGCCTCAATAGCTCTTGGTGCCAACAATACAGCATCAAATACCGGCTCGGTTGCGATAGGCTTTGACAATACTTCTAGTGGTACAGCATCTCTTGCCTTTGGGTCTGGTACTACTGCTAGTGGAACAGGCTCGACTGCTTTTGGTCTTAACTCGCTAGCTAGCGGCGAATACTCAGTGTCTTTTGGTTTTAGTATTTTGCCACCTACCGCTGGCTCTATTAGCTGCTTAGAGGCTGGCCTTACTACTGCTGTCACTACTGCTTCAGGCTATGGATCAACAGCCTTTGGGGGCTGCAATATCGCCCAAGGCGCTCTCTCAACAGCCTTTGGATTCGGAACTGTATCTCAAGGTGATCTCTCAACAGCTTTCGGCCAAGGAAGTACAGCTTTAGGTGTAGCATCAACAGCTTTTGGAATTGAGACCAGTGCGGCCGGAACTGCATCAACAGCTTTCGGCCAAAATACTCTAGCTAGCGGCGACTATTCAACAGCCTTTGGGGTAAATATTGCTGTTTTATCCACAGCATCTAATTCTGTTGGCTTCAATTTAGATGGTAATTTTTCTCAAGCTGTTAGTGCTGCAAATGTACTGGTAGTAATGGGCGGAAATGTAGGTATTGGCACAGTTGCGCCAGCTGGAGCTTTAGATGTAGACGGCACTACTTATTTGCGCACTACTACCACTTCTTCTAGTGGTGATTCGGCTGTTTGCAGAAGTACCTCTAATGAGATTACAGTAAATACTGGTGCCACCACTTGTAGCGTGTCTTCACAGCGCTACAAGCACAATATAGAAGATTTAGGTATTGGGGTAGACTTCATCAAAGGCATGCGGGCTGTTAGCTACCAAAGAAATAGTGATAATGTCTCAGAAATTGGTTTCATAGCAGAAGAGATCGCCGCTCTCGATAGTAGGTTGGTTTTTTATGAAGCTGACGGCACAACTGTAAGAGGTGTTAAATACGAGCAAATGACTGCCTTACTAACTAAGGCTATTCAAGAGCAGAGCGGAAAAATAGAAGGTATCAACACAACTTTACTTGGCCAAGGTCTTAGAATAGATAGTCTCAGTGCTGAGCTCACGGCGCTTGCAACTCGACTAGATAAGCTCAAACTAAATCTAGAAGACTACAAGACCGCCACAGACAAGAGAATAAAAGACCTTGAAGAGATACTTTTGCCTACCCCCGTCACCACTCAGGCCACTACAGAGTAGCAATCAGCTTTTGTATTTTTTTCTAATCAGCTTAAATTTTATCCCTAAAACAATATAGGCAATGTATAAACATTAAAACAATACCTTATCAGCTCACCCCACACCTGTTATAATAGCAAGCAGTGAAAAATATTTTATCCAAAATAAATAAATCTAGGGCGCTGAGTGCAGCCGCCTTTTTGATTTCTCTGAGCTATCTACTTAGTAGAATACTGGGTCTTGTAAGAGACCGGCTTTTGGCTAGTAATTTTGGGGTATCTGCTAGCACCGACGCCTATACCGCTGCCTTTAGAATTCCAGACTTGTTATTTACAATTCTAATTTCTGGAGCTTTTGCAGTGTCTTTTATTCCAGTATTTATTGGCTATGTAGAAAAAAACAAAACTGAAGAAGGCTGGCAGCTAGCTAGCTCACTACTTAATATCTTCTCAATTTTGACAATAGGCCTTTGCGGAATTGCTTTTGTATTCGCGCCCCAGCTCGTGACTATTTTGACCCCCGGCTTTGATTCTGAGCGCCTGAATCTAACCATAAACCTAACAAGAATAATGCTCATTACACCGTTCTTATTTTCAGTCTCAAGCGTGCTTGGAGCTATTCAGCAGTCTTTCAACAGATTTACACTGTTTGCAATGGCCAGTGTTTTTTATAATGTCGGTATTATATTTGGCATAGTGGTATTTAGTAAATTTTTTCCCAACCAGCCGATATATGGGGTGGCCTGGGGAGTAGTATTTGGGGCTTGTTTGCAGGCAGCAGTACAATTTTTGGGAATTATAGGCCTGAATTTTCACTACAGACTTAGCTTCAAGATTTTTCACCCAGGAGTGTTTAAGGTTATAATACTTATGATACCTCGATCTATTGATCTGGCAATTGACCAAGTCAACTGGATAATCCAAACCGCCATTAGCTCTAAGCTGGCTGTTGGTAGCCTAACATCATACTATTATGCAAACAATCTTAAAAATGTACCGTTAGGTATTTTTGGTGCAGCAATAACTACTGCGGTGTTTCCAAGCTTGATTAGGGCTGCCAAGTCTAAAGATAAGACTCGTCTAGCCTCTGCGATTGTCCGCGACATGCAGTTGATCATGTTTTTTGTTATTCCTTCTGCAGCGATAGCCGTGGTTATGCGCGGCTATATAGTACGCTTGCTTTTTGGTTTTGGAGACCAAGCCACAGCCGACACTTTGGGCTGGCTAGCTGGCTCAATAGTTGCTACTAGTATGTTTTTCATGATAGCTAGAGTTTATTACTCTCTTGAAGATACCCTGACTCCGCTGCTGACTAGTCTTAGCTCTATTGTCGTAAACATTATTTTGAGTATTATTTTGTCTTCTCGCTACGGTGTTTCAGGCCTGGGGCTAGCACTGTCAATATCAACTTTTTATGAGCTTTTAGTTTTGATGTTCTTATTGCGATTTAAAATTGGCAACTATGGCTATGGCACAATCGCAAAGTCAGCCCTCAAACTTGGGCTTGCCAGTGGAGTTATGTCAGTCTGGATGTACTTATTGGTCTCGAGGGTTTTTACTTTAAACAAAACCGACATTGGCTTTGCCACAATGGCCCCAAAGTTTTTAGTAATATCTATAAGTGGTCTTTTGGTGTTTTTTGTAGCAGCTAAAATATTTAAGGTAAATGAGACAGACAAAATAATTAAAAAAATATCTCACCCAATCAAAGTCTTAAGAAGACTCAGTAAATAATGAAAAATATTCGCAATTTTTGTATTATTGCCCACATAGATCATGGTAAGAGCACCCTGGCTGACAGAATGTTAGAGCTGACAGGTACTATCGACAAGCGTGATATGAAGGCTCAGCTACTTGACTCAATGGATCTAGAGCGCGAAAAGGGCATCACAATAAAACTTCAGCCAGTCAGAATGCAGTGGAAAAATCACGAACTTAATTTGATCGATACCCCCGGTCATGTGGATTTTAGCTATGAAGTTAGTAGAAGCCTGGCGGCTTGCGAGGGTGCTGTACTAGTTGTAGATGCAGCTCAGGGCATTCAGGCTCAAACACTCGCAAATGTTTATTTGGCAATAGAAGCCGGCCTTGCTATTATTCCAGTTCTAAACAAGATTGATCTTCCCGCTGCTGAACCAGATAGAGTGGCCTCAGAAATATCAGCACTTCTTGGCTGTGAGCCAAATGAAATTTTGAGAATATCTGCCAAAGATGGCACGAATGTCGAAAATTTGTTAGACCAGGTTGTTGAGCAGCTACCAGCCCCTACCGGAGATGCCAACAGCCCCACTAGAGCGCTGGTGTTTGACTCTGTCTATGATGAGTATCGCGGGGTTATTTTGTATCTGAGAGTTAAAGACGGCAGCATTAAAAAATCAGACAGCCTGAGACTTATGGTAAAGGGCAAAGACACCCTGGCCATAGACACCGGTTATTTTAGCCCCACCATGCTCTCTGCACCACAAATAGGCTGTGGCGAGATTGGCTATTGTGTCACCAATCTCAAATCTATTGGTGAGGCTAATGTTGGTGATACTGTCACTTTGTTAAAAAATCCTGCTCGTGAGGTGGTGCCAGGCTACAAAAAAGTAAGGCCATTTGTTTATGCTGGTTTTTTTCCAACTTCTGGCGAAGATTACTTATCGCTCAAAGACGCACTTGAAAAACTAACTCTAAATGACTCTGCTCTTGAGTATTTGCCAGAAACTTCTCAGGTACTTGGGTTCGGCTTTAGACTTGGTTTCTTAGGCTTACTACATTTAGAGATAATAAAAGAAAGACTCGAAAGAGAGTTTGATTTGAGTCTAGTTGTCACTAGCCCTAGCGTTGACTACCAAGTAGAAACTACAAGTGGAGATAAAGTGGAGGTGAAAAGTGCAGCCGACTTACCAGATGTTTCTAGAATAAGTAAAATTAATGAGCCCTGGATAAAAGGCGAGATAATTGTTCCAAGTAGATTTTTGGGTTCGATAATAGGCCTGATCAACTCTATTCGGGGAATCCAAAACAATCTAAGCTACATTGATTCTGAACTAGCCTTAGTGGCTTTTGAAGCGCCACTTGCAAATGTCTTGACTGATTTCTATGATGATCTCAAGAGTGTTACATCTGGCTATGGGTCTTTTAATTATGACCTAGAGGACTATCGCAGCGAAGATTTGGTGAGAGTAGATATTTTGGTAGGCGGTGAAATGGTAGACTCTTTGAGCATGATCACGCACCGAAGCGAAGCACTCTCAGTTGGGCGAAAGGTAGTAGACAAGCTAAAAGACGTAATTCCTAGACAGCTTTTTGAGATAAGTCTGCAGGCAGCTATTGGCGGCAAGGTGATTGCCAGAGAAGACATCAAGGCCATGGGTAAGAACGTGACTGCTAAACTGTATGGTGGCGATGTCAGCCGTAAAAATAAGCTGTTAGATAAGCAAAAAAAGGGTAAAAAGCGACTCAAAAAAATTGGCAAAGTTGAAATTCCATCTGAGGCTTTTATGGTTCTACTCAAAAAAGACTAGCACTAAATCTAGCAAGTATATTTAAATAGCTCTGGCTCTGCTAAAGTGTTAATATGAACAACAAATCACATCGTCCAAGAGGCAATAGCTACACATCATCAGTCAGCTCAACTTACCCCAGTAGTCTAAAGTCACGCTATGTGCTGTTATTTTTCAGCTTTGTGTTATTATTGGCTGGCTTTGGCTTACTACTTCGTGTTGCGCTTAAGCCAAACGATTCTGAAAAAACGCCACCCGGGGGTGTTGTAAACTTCGAAAAGAATCAGCAGGCTGAATTTTCAAATAATCTTCAGCAGTTCAATCAGCCAGCTCAGTAATCTGCAAAACTACTGCATTTTGCATTCTTTAATAAAATAATCAATTAGCACTCTTGACAGCAGAGTGCCAATTTTTGTATAATAGTTACTAAGTTAGCACTCTAATACGCTAACTGCTAAAACTAAATAACAACTATTATGACAAAACGTCAAAAAGAAATTCTTTCTGAGATAATCAGACTCTACGCAGATAGCGCCGAGCCAGTCAGCTCCCGCGAGCTAGCTAATTCTTTTGGTCTAAGCTCGGCTACTATTCGGGCAGAAATGTCGGCTCTAGAAGACGCAGGGCTAATATTTCAGCCCCACATATCTGCCGGTCGAGTCCCATCTGACAAAGGCTATAGGTATTTTGTGAACAACCTAGCCCCAGCCAGTAGCAGACAGTCAAACAAAAATGTACTTACTATTACAAAGCGGGTAGATAGCCTCAAAGATCGAACCGACAGCGCAATTAAGATTGCTGCCGAAACCCTTAGCGACTTAACAGGAAATATGACTTTTGCGACACTAAGTGACTCGGTATATTTTCATGGTATGAGCCAGCTCTTTTCTCAGCCTGAATTTTTAGAGCAAGTTCAGGCCTTGCAGGCAGCAAGATTTATCGATGCAATTCAGCAGTGGCTAAGCAGCGCTCAAATAGACAGCTTACAGGTATTTATTGGAGATGAGAACCCTGTTGTTAGAAGTAGTGGGCTTACCATGATGGTAAACAGTTTTTCAAGCCCGTATTCTGATCAAAGCTATATTGGTATAATAGGCCCAACACGCCAAAGCTACGACAAAGTTATCAATCTTGTAGAAGGAACAAGCAGGGCCTTAGAAGAGGTATTTAAAAACTAGAATATGAAAAAAACTCAATCACAACAAATCAAGAAAACTAGCAAAACCAAAAAGCCCAATTCGGCCTTAGATTATCAGCAACAGATTGGTGAGCTGACTGGGCATTTACAAAGTTTGCAGGCAGAGTTTGAGAATTACAAAAAACGTCAGCAAAGTGAGAGCTCTGCTTTAATGGAAAACGCAAAAGTAGCTGTTTTGACTGAGCTTTTGCCAGCTCTAGACAATTTTGATAGAGCCGCCACTCACTTACCGGCCGAACTAGAGAATAATTCTTGGGCTAAGGGAATGCAGTATGTGGGTCAGCAGATGCTAGATATTCTAGACCAAATAGGCGTAAAAAGATTTGACCCAATTGGCCAGATTTTTAGTCACAGTCAGCATGACGCCCTAGAGTATGTAAAATCAAGCCAGCCCGAAGGTACAATAACTGAAGTGATAATTCCCGGCTACCAAATAGGCGATAAGATTGTCAGACCAGCTCAGGTCAGAGTTAGTAGTGGCGATAGGATTGAATCTATAGATAACGAAATTAATAAAGTTAAGGAGTAAAAATATGGCAAAGATAATAGGAATTGATTTAGGAACTACTAACTCAGCAATGGCTGTGATGGAAGGTGGTGACCCAGCTGTAATTAACAACATTGAGGGAGCCAGAACAACACCAAGTATTGTAGCAGTAAACAAAAACAATGAGCGCCTTGTTGGCCAGACAGCCAAGCGCCAGGCAGTAATTAACCCCGATAATACTATTTTTAGCGTAAAAAGACTAATTGGCCGAAAGTTTAGTGACCCTGAAGTCAAGCGAGATATTGAGCTTATGCCTTACAAAATAGTAAATGTAGATGGCCACGTTAAAGTTCAGATGGCTTCTAAAGACTACACACCAGAAGAAATATCTGCAATGATTCTTGCTAAACTCAAGGCTGACGCTGAAAAATACCTTGGGCAGCCAGTCACTGAAGCGGTGATTACTGTTCCGGCATATTTTGATGATGCCCAGCGCCAAGCTACCAAAGATGCAGGAAAAATAGCTGGTCTAGAAGTAAAAAGAATTATTAATGAGCCCACTGCAGCTGCCTTAGCGTATGGCCTAGATAAGAAAAAAGAAGAGAAGGTTGTAGTCTATGATCTTGGCGGTGGTACTTTTGATGTCTCAGTACTAGAGCTAGGCGATGGTGTTTTTGAAGTAAAAAGCACAAATGGTGACACTCATTTGGGTGGCGATGATTTTGACATCACGCTAATAAACTGGCTAATTGCTGAATTCAAGAAAGACCAAGGCATAGACCTCAAGGGCGATAAGGCGGCTATGCAAAGACTAAAAGAGTCAGCTGAAAAAGCTAAGATTGAGCTCTCAACAACTAACGAGTCTGCCATTAATATTCCTTTTGTCACCGCCGATGCCGATGGCCCAAAACATTTAGATATACAGCTCAGTAGATCTGATTTTGAAAAGATTGTTTTAGAGCTTGTTGAGAAAACTCTTAAGCCCTGTGAGTCTGCCCTAAAAGACGCAAAGATTAAAAAAGAAGATATTGATGAGATTATTTTGGTTGGTGGTATGACACGCATGCCTCTTGTTTTGAAAAAAGTAGAAGAGTTTTTTGGCAAGAAACCACTTCAGGGTGTGAACCCAGACGAAGTAGTGGCAATTGGCGCGGCTATTCAAGGCGGTGTTTTGGGTGGTGATGTCAAAGACGTACTTTTGCTAGACGTTACCCCACTAAGTCTAGGAATTGAAACAATGGGCTCTGTTAGCACCAAGCTAATTGAGCGCAATGCAACAATACCTACAAGCAAAAGCCAAACATTCTCTACAGCAGCTGACAACCAAACCAGCGTTGAAATTAATGTTTTGCAAGGTGAGCGCGAGATGGCTAGTGACAACAAGTCACTTGGTAGATTCACGCTTGACGGTATTCCACCCGCCCCGCGCGGAGTGCCACAAATTGAGGTGAGCTTTAACATTGATGCTAACGGTATTGTTAATGTTAGCGCCAAAGACAAGGCAACAAGTAAAGAGCAGAAGATCACTATCTCAGGTGGTGGTAGTCTTAGTGAAGATGAAATCAAGCAAATGCAACAAGACGCTGAAACCCATGCTGAAGATGATAAGAAAAAGAAAGAGCAGGTAGAAGCCAAGAACCATGCCGATACCTTAATCTATACAGCAGAAAAAAGTCTACATGACGCAGCTGACAAGGTTACAGATGAAGAAAAGAAACCGGTTCAAGAAGCTATTGCGGCCTTAAAAGAAAAATTGGACACAGAAGACAAAGATGAGCTTAAAAAACTCAGTGACGATCTCAGTGAGAAGCTCATGAAGATTGGTGAAAAAATGTATAAAGATGAGGCTAGTGAATCTACCGATACTACACCAGAAGCTGAAGTGAAAGAAGACAGCTCTGAAAAAAAAGATAGTGATTCTGAAAAGTCAGACAAAAAAGCTGACACAGAAGGTGAAGAAGGTGAAGTGGTCGATAACAAAAAAAGCAAGTAGGGCTTGGTGCAAGACTTGAAGTCCCCGGCAAATATTTATATTGATGGCGAGAACTTACTCTATCAGTTGGTTGATATTTTGACCCGCGAGGGAATCATACAAGAACGCACCGAACTACTAAAAATTGACTTGATATCTCTTTTTATCGAGGCTGTTAAAAATGACCTAAAGCCAATAAATGTTCGTTATTATGGCACCAAATTACACATTGTTTCTGACATGGGTGACGAGGCACTTGAGCAGTCTAAGAAAATGGTTGAACAAAAGACTGCTTGGGGAGCCTGGCTAAAAAAGCAAAAAATCGAATATATCACTGCTGGCAATCTAAAAGCCCGCCGCAAGGGTGACAGTGTTGTTTTTCAAGAAAAAGGAGTTGATGTCACTCTAGCGGTAGATATGGTACAAGCTGCATATGAAAATAATAAATTACATTTTGTTATCGTCAGCTCTGACTCTGATGTAATACCGGCTTTAAGAATTGTCAGAGAAAGAGGACACAAAATAACTTACGTGGCCTATGAAAATCAGCTCAACAAAGCAATTGTGGCTCATGCAGATGACACAGTCACCTACAGCAAAGACAATATTGTTAAGAGCTACAAAGAGGCAAATAAATAAATATGGAAAAGCGTGATTATTATGAAGTTCTTGGCCTAGATAAGACTGCAGGCGAAGATGAAATAAAAAAAGCTTTTCGTAAGCAAGCTATCAAGCATCATCCAGATAAGGGCGGTGATGAGACGGCTTTTAAAGAAGTCAATGAAGCCTATGAAGTCTTGAGTAATTCCCAGAAAAGACAGGCTTATGACCAAATGGGGCATGCAGCCGGAGCTCAGCAGGCTGGTGGAGGTAATCCTTTTGGCGGAGCCGCGGGTGGAGCAAGTCCCTTTGGTGATGGCGCTCAGTTTGATTTCTCAGGCTTTAGTGGAGGTGCTGGAATGGGTGATATTTTTGACATGTTTTTTCGGGGCGCACAAAATCAAGCCAGAGATGTAGAGATCGCAGTGACAATTGACTTTATGGAGGCTGCAGAGGGCACCACAAAAGAGCTAAGTCTGAGAGTGACAGATAGAAAAGCCGGAGGCCGCAAGCAAGAAGATATAAAGATCAAAATACCAGCTGGAATTGATGATGGTCAAAGTATAAAACTAGATGGCAAGGGCGAGATTAGTGCCCAGGGGTCTAGGGGTGATTTATATGTGCATATCAGGGTTCGGCCACATAAGAGCTTGCGGCGAGAAGGTCAGAATATTATCTCAGAAACTACCATTGATATGGCAGGTGCAGCCCTAGGCTGTGAAGCAACTGTTGAGACGCTTAAAGGTGATGTTGTTGTCAAGATTCCGGCAGGCACACAGCCTAGTAAAGTGGTAAAACTCAGTGGCAAAGGCTTGCCAATAATTGGCTCAAGCAGTCACGGTGATCACTTAATACTTATTCATATTGAGATTCCAAAAAAGCTTAATTCAAAACAACGCAAGGCTCTTGAAGACTATAGCAAAGCCAGCCAGCACAGGTTTTGGTAGCTATACCAACAATAGCTTGATGTATACCTATTACAGGGTATAATTAAGCATAAGATGAAATACTTTCCTCAGCTTACTTTTAATCTAATACTTTTTAGCATGCTTGCCGGCTTTAGTGTACTGGGTTTTGTTTTTGGGGAAAATAGGCTAAAAAATATCGGTTACGCAGCATTTATTGGGTTTTTTGTATTATTAGTCGGCTCAAACGACTTGATTGGCTCTGTTGCTGAAAAAACTAGCTTGCCCGTAGAAACAGCCAAGTTATGTTTTATTGCTGCAATTTGCTTTTTGATGTTTCTTGGTGGCTTAGTAAGTCAAAAAAGATCTAATAATAAAATAAGATCTATTCCTCTAGCTGTTATTTTAACCATTTTTATCTCTGGTTTTGGGGTAAGCATTCTTGGCACTGACGGAAGAGAATCTTTGGTTACTGACTTCAATCTTGCCGCTCAAATTTATAACATTCGCTACATAGCAATGCTAGTTCTAGCCGGCTGGTTGGTTCTAATTCAGCTCATTCCAGAGAAAAAAGACGACGATAAAAAGAAATAAGCCCCATTTTATCAAAGCATCTCAAAGGCTACTCCATCTCGCTACATTAACATCTAGTGATTCTATATGCACATCGAGAAAACTATTGACTTAAGCGCTATAAAGTGCGATAATAAAGCCCAATCTAAATGTCTAAAAAAAGCTATGAAAAAAACCGAAAATATTTTAATACTTTTTGTGAAGCCCAATACAAAGGCCCACAAGAACGGCAAGCATGATTTTGTAGAAGCCTTGATGTCGCATTTACCGAGCCGTGTCAATGTAGATTTTACTTTCTATGATAACTTGTGCTACACAATTGTAAAAGGTAAGGCTAAAATTTATGACACTAAAAACTCTAAAGATCTCAAAGAATACGATCTTGTAAATTTTCGTTTTTGGCATGGGGCTGGTGAGCAGGCAGCTGCTTGTGCAGAATATCTCAAAAAAAGTAGAGTTGCTTTTTATGATCGAGAAGTAGGTGAATATAGATCAAAGTCAAAACTCAGTGAGTATTTTCGACTATGGGCTAAGGGCCTACCAGTTCCTGACACGCTATTTTGCAGACAGCCGGTGCTTGAGATGGCTCTAGGTAGTAACCCAGCATTTAAGCTACCGCTGGTCGTCAAAGATATTGATACCTCAAAAGGTAAGAATAATTTCCTAGTCAAAAGTACTGCAGAAATCTCAGACATTCTAAAGGCCAACCCCGAAAACAGCTTTGTAGTTCAGAATTTTATTCCAAACGACGGCGACTATCGAGTTTTGGTTTTTGGCAGGAGTATTTCTGGTGTGATTCATCGGCAGCGCACTAGCGATAAAACTCACCTAAACAACACCTCTCAAGATGCCACTGCAACGCTGGTAGATTCAGCTGATTTCAATGATGATTTTAAGAAGCTCGCTATAAAAGCGGCTGCAGTAATGAAGCGCCAGGTAGCAGGTGTAGACTTAGTGGTAGATAGCCAAACTAGTAAGATATCTGTTCTTGAAGTCAACAATACCCCGCAGATTGACACCGGTACCTTTGCAGATAACAAAGTGTTGGCCCTAGCTGAATATTTTAGTAAAGGCCAGTCTATCAAAACCAAAAGACATATCAGAACTTTTGCTAGTATTGATATTCCTGAGCTTGGAATTTTTGGCTTAAAAAGTAAAATAGATACTGGGGCTAGCTTAAGTGCTATTCACGCTACTAATTTTATAATTGATGCCAAAACTAAAAAATTGTCTTTTACTTTGCTTGACGATGAGCATCCTCAGTATAACAACAAAGTATTTTCAACAAAGCACTATTCTTTAGATGAGATTAGAAGCTCGAATGGCCAGTCTGAAAAACGCTATACGGTTGAGCTACCTATCGTATATAATAGAGTCAAGTATAAGGTGATGTTTTCTCTTTCAAATCGTAAGAGCATGCGAAACCCAGTACTACTTGGGCGAAGATTTTTAAGAGATGGCAATTTTGTCGTCAGAGTTAAATAGGAGACTAACATGAAAATTGCTATATTATCTCAAGGTACAGGAAACTACAGCACAAAAAGACTATTAGAGGCCGGCAAACAGCGAGGTCACGAGATGGTTGTTATAAATCACGCTAATTGTAGTGTTGATATTGAGCGCAATAAGCCAGGTATTTTATACAAAGGTGAAAAAATAGAAAACATTGACGCGATTATTCCAAGAATTGGCCAGTCTATTACTTCTTATGGCTCAGCCGTTGTTAGGCAATTTGAGATGATGCGTGTTTATACTCCAGTCAGCTCCTTGGCACTGGTGAGATCAAGAGACAAGTTGCGAAGTCTTCAGCTTCTAGCTCGTTCTGGTGTTGGGATTCCAAAAACTGTTTTTGCTCGTCAAGCAGTAGGTACCGAAGAACTTATTGAGCTAGTTGGGGGCGCCCCAGTTGTAATCAAGCTACTTGAAGGTACACACGGTATTGGTGTAGTGCTAGCAGAAACTCGCAAGGCGGCAAAATCTGTTATAGAGGCTTTCTACGGTCTTGGCGCCAATTTGTTAATTCAAGAATTTATCGAAGAAGCCCACGCTGCTGATGTGCGTGTTATTGTAGTTGGCGATAGGGTAGTTGGGGCTATGATGCGGCAAGGCCAAGAAGGGGAGTTTAGAAGTAATCTTCACCAAGGCGGAACATCTCTACCGGTCAGCCTCACCAAGAAAGAAACCAACATCGCAATCAAGGCCGCTCGCACTCTAGGCCTACCTATTGCTGGCGTAGATATTATTAGATCTAAGCGTGGGCCACTAGTTCTTGAAGTCAACTCAAGCCCTGGCCTGGGCGGCATAGAAAACCAAACAGGCGAAGATATCGCCGGGGAAATAATTGATTACGTAGCTCAAAAAGCCAGTGGAAAACGCCGAAAAGACAGAATAGGAGCTTAGTACCAAGCTCTATCTGTAGCTACGTATTGATTTTTATCTCTAAAAAAAGTACAATATTCAGGTTAATACCCCCACAATATATAAATACTTATAAAATATTTTTAGGGTCCGTAGCTCAGTTGGTTAGAGCACCTGCCTTTTAAGCAGGGTGTCGTGAGTTCGAGTCTCACCGGACCCACCAAGAAAAGTAACCCGCTAGTCGGGTTTTTTTTCTTGGTTTGGAACGACCACTTTTTAAAAGAGTAATTCGTCACACCTTTATTTTTTAAAGCCAACTATTTTATTAAATATTGGCTCAGCTCAATTAAATCAAAGTAAAATATTTTTGGTAGTGAAGAGATAATTTTTTATGCTGATATCTGTTACCAATTTTTAGTTTTTTTAAAAGCTGTATTTATTTAAAAAATTGTTGTCGCTGGCAAATTCAAACATTTACTCTAAAAAGCAGAGCAAAATTACTACCGTGAGTGCGTAGTTGCGGTACAAGGCCAGTGCTAAATTGATTAAAACTAAAATAATAGCATAGTATTTATTAGCATTTTAAATGGTACTATAGAAAGATATTTTGTAACCATTTGGGTCAATAACTATAAATTCTCTTTGACTCCATGGGTAATTTTTGGGTATAGCTGATATTTGCACATCATTAGACTTGGCTAGAAAGTAAAAACTATCTACATCTTCGACTTTGATCTGAAGATAAGCACCTGCGCCTTTCTGTCTTGCTGGTATGTCTTCTTTGTACTCTTCAGACACTACTTTTTGCTTAAGAAGGAGCTCAATCTGAAACTCACCTAGCTGTACTCTAGTTGCGATATTTGGCAGTTCACTCGCAACCCTAAATCCAAGTTTGGTATAAAACTTTACCGAGCTAACAATATCATCAACTAAAAAAATTATACCAGTTACTTTATTCATGATCCTACTATAACAAAAACTTGCCAGGCAGCCATTCTAAATATACTCTTATGTTTGGTCTAGAAACGCTCAAGCTCCTATAGTAGATAGATGCGAAGATCAAACCAAATAATAATATTTTGCGCTAGCTTCTTATTTGGGGTAATACTGGCAGCCAATTTCGGCTTAGATGTTAAGCCCGTCATATACTTGTTACTAATCTTGTTTTCTGCCGTAGCGCTAATCAAAGTTAAAAGCAAAATAGGCTATCTAATATTTTTTACTGTTGGCATCACGCTAGGTATTTGGAGGTATAGCTATTATTTGAACAACAAGCTACCGAGCGCTGTTATTTTTCAGGGTCAAAAAATAACAGTAGTAGGCACTGTTGAAGGTGAGCCGCGCTGGGATGAATACAGAAACTATGTTTTTTATTTAAAAAATACTAGCTTTGATGGTGTAAAAACCGATGGCTTGGTGCGGGTCAAGACAATAGCCGGCTTCGCAAAAGAAGGACAAATAGTTGCTGTAACTGGAAAGCTAAAACCTGGCTTAGGCAAGGCCGAAACTTTGATAAGTTTTGCCCAAGTGAGAGTGCAAGACTTTTCTCAGCCAACAATGATTCAGATAAAGCAGGCTTTTATGGCGGGCCTAGATACCACCTTACCCAAAGACAGCGCGGCATTTATGGCTGGAATTTTGATAGGCTCAAGAAGCAGTCTACCAAAACAAGTGCAAGAAGTTCTGCTGGTTCTAGGTCTTTCACATATTGTGGCTGTGTCTGGCTATAATCTAACAATCCTAGTTGGATTTTTGCAACGCCGATTTATGAAAAACTGGCGATGGGGAGGTCTAATAGTATCTCTCTGGATAATTCTGGGCTTTGTTGTTATCTCTGGAGCAAGCGCATCTATTATGCGGGCTGGAATAATGTGCGCTTTGTTTTTGCTAGCTAGCTACTATGGCAAGAGACTAAATGTTTTAGTTTGCATGAGTCTTGTAGCGCTGGTCATGATTGTTTTTTCACCACCCAGTATTCTCAGCGATATAGGCTGGCAATTATCGTTTTTGTCACTATTTGGAATAGTAGTATTGTCACCAAAGATAAGCCAAATTTTGCCCAGTAAGCCAGTACTACTTAACGATATCTTATCTGTCACACTATCAGCCCAGCTCGCCACAGCTGGCCTTGTCGCCTATAAATTTGGCCAAATAAGCTTAATAGCCCCGCTCAGTAATTTACTAATAATGCCATTTATTCCTATTTTAATGTTACTGGGTTTTGTTGCGGCACTCGCTGGTATTTTGGTGCCAAGCATAGCATTTATGACTATTGGTCGGCCTATTAACTGGCTAGTGGTACTAGTTTTTGACCTGCTAAGCTACTTGGCTGTATGGCGTTTTGCTAGTATCAAGCTAGACACAATAGCGTTAAGACTTTTTGTGATTTATTATACCCTAGTGTTTGCCATACCTTTTTATATTCGCACACCTATTCAGACCTTATCTGATACTGAAAATAATGATATCATAGACTTAGAAAAACCCAGCCCGGTAAAAAAATCTTTGCCAAGCTCAGCGTATATAGAAATATAGTTTAATAAGGGGAATTAAAAGTCATGTCAGGACATAGCAAGTGGGCTAGCATCAAGCACAAAAAAGGCGCTACAGATGCCAAGCGCGGTAAGATATTTACTAAAATGGCAAGCGAGATAACACTGGCAGCACGTGAGGGAGCAGACCCCGTGATGAATTTTAAGCTTCGTTTAGCTGTTCAGAAAGCCAAGGCTAACAATGTGCCAGCAGTCAATATCGAGCGAGCGATAGCCAAAGGCAGCGGCTCAGGAGACGGCGCTGCCTTAGAAGAGCTCACATATGAAGGCTATGGCCCGGCCGGAGTAGCTATTATGGCCCGAGCCCTGACAGACAACAGAAATCGAACGGGCCCAGATGTAAAATCTACCTTCACTAAGCATGGTGGAAATCTGGGAGCAACCGGATCAGTTGATTATTTGTTTGAGCAAAAAGGAGTTATCGTCTGTAAGCCAAACATTGACAATGATACTGCCGAACTGACCGCGATAGATGCTGGCGCCGAAGACATAGACGACAGTGGCGAAAATATTATGGTGTACACCAAGCCTGGCAATCTCGAAATAATCAAAGAAGCGCTCGGCGATATGGTGGAGTCTGCTGATATTGAGATGATTGCAAGTCAGACAATCGTTGTTGATGATGAAAAAAAAGCTCAAACCCTTCTAAGGCTGGTAGATGCCCTAGATGATCTAGACGACGTGGTGTCTGTGACTTCAAACTATGACATCCCAGTAGAGATACTAGAGAAATTAGAATAATATAACTATGAAAATTCTAGGCATCGATCCCGGAACAGCGACAACTGGCTTTGGTATAATAGAGAAAAATAAATCTAAATTAAGCGTCATAGACTATGGAGTAATATCAACCCAAAAAGAGCTACCGATGCCTAGTCGCCTGTTGATTATTTTTCAGGACATAGAAGAAATAATAGCCAAACATCAGCCAGACTTAATAGCAGTAGAGCAATTATTTTTTGCAAGAAATGTGACAACGGCATTAACAGTAGGCCAGGCCAGAGGTATAGTGCTGCTGGCAGGCGAGAAAGCTAGTCTAAAATTGCTAGAATTTACTCCGCTTCAAGTCAAACAGTCTGTCACTGGCTATGGGCAAGCAACTAAAAAACAAGTTCAAATAATGGTTCAAAAAATACTAAAAATGAATATTTTACCAAAACCAGATGATGCAGCTGACGCCTTGGCAATTGCAATCTGCGCCAGCGCTCAGTCCCATAACAAGATAGTGTAATTACCCAGTAACTGAGAGTTTTGCTATACTAAAAGCTATGATTGCAAAAATAACCGGCACAATTGAAGAGTTTTTACCTAGGGGTTTGATACTAAATGTTTCGGGGGTAGGCTATGAAATTTTTATTACACTAGACCAAAAAGATCGCCTTGCAGTCGGCGAAGTTATGAGTTTCTATATCGCCGAAAATATAAAAGAAGATGAACACAGTCTGTACGGCTTCTTGGATTTATCTGGTAGAGAAATGTATTATCGCCTAACCTCAGTGAGCGGGGTGGGCCCTAAAGCAGCAATGTCTATTTTGGCGGCCCATTCCAGCCAAAAAATCGCTTCGGCAATATTAGCGAACGACATCAGCCTTTTTTCGGCGGTAAGTGGTATAGGTAAAAAAACCGCTCAAAGAATAATTTTAGATTTAAAAGGCAAGCTTGTTGAGACTGAAGAGCACAACGAAAATAGCGAAGACCCAGCGTTTCAGGCTCTAATAAGTCTGGGGTACGCCCCAAAAGATGCCAGACTAGCGCTCAAGAACTCACCTCAAGGTATTTCAACACAAGAAAGAGTCAAGCTAGCGCTTAAAGGTACTTCAAAATGATTGAGCGACAAAAATCTGATCTCGACCCAGTTCTTCAGCCAGAAGACCAGATAGAAAAAGTTTTTGAAGACGGCCTCAGGCCAATCCGGTTTTCAGACTATGTTGGCCAAGAGCAAATAAAAAAAGGTCTGCAACTAGCAATTACCGCTGCCACACAGAGAAAAGAACCAATCGATCACGTGCTGTTATACGGCCCACCAGGACTAGGTAAAACCACCCTAGCCCATGTCATAGCTAACGAAATGGCCCGCCCGATAAAGGTTACTAGTGGACCGGCTATTGAGAGAGCTGCAGATCTAGCCTCGCTTCTTACAAATCTAGAGGAAGGTGACATTTTGTTTATCGATGAAATTCACCGATTGCCAAGATCTGTAGAAGAAATTTTATATCCGGCAATGGAAGACTATGCCTTAGACATTATTTTAGGAAAAGGACCTTCAGCCCAGAACTTAAGGCTTGATCTGCCAAAATTTACGTTGATAGGAGCAACCACAAGATTTGGAGCATTGTCTGGCCCAATGCGAGATCGTTTTGGGCTAGTCCAAAGGCTAGAATACTATTCGCCTAAGGAAATCGAAAAGATAATACATAGATCGGCAAAAATACTAGAGGTAGAGATTGACAAGCCAGCCCTAGAGCAGATGTCTCATAGGGCTCGGCTCACTCCGCGAATTGCCAACAGACTAATAAAACGAGTCCGCGACTATGCTCAGGTGCATGGAAATGGCAAGGTAGATAAAGACATACTTTATTCTACCCTGGAGCTGCTAGATATAGATGAGTATGGCTTAGAGAGAGCAGACAGAAAAGTAATGATGACAATAATAGAGCAATATGGCGGCGGGCCTGTAGGGGTTTCAGCTATTGCCGCTGCAACAGGTGAGGAAAAGCTTACAATTGAAGATGTTTATGAGCCGTATCTAATTCAAATAGGTTTTTTGCAGCGCTCTCACCGCGGCCGTATCGCTACTACTAAGGCCTATACACACCTTGGGGTGGAGCCTCCAGAGCAAGCAAAATAATACCATATTTGTACTATGGTATAATTTAGTTATGCTAGATCCAAATAATCCTTCTCCTTCGCCTCAACCACCAGCCCAAACTCAGGCTCCACACCAAAGCATTTTTCAGAAAGATGGTTTTTATCCTGGCCAAGACAGTTCAGAATTGACCCAGCGGGTTATTTTTAAGCATGTTATTTTTATTCTGCCCTTCATTTCTGCGCTGGTAATTTTAGCTATTTTAGCGATTCCAGCTACTATTTTTATTTTGGCAAATATCGAAACTGTTGGCCAAATTGTTCCACCGCCAGTTGTTTTTGTTGTGATGGTTTTTTATTTAATTTTACTAGGATTATTACTTGTCGCTACGCTCTGGATATGGCGCCGTAACAAGATTGTTATCACCGACCAACACATTGTCGATATTGACCAGCTAGGGTTATTTAACAGAGTGGTATCGACCTTAAGACTAGAAGAGATACAAGACATTTCGGCTAGTGTTAAAGGCCCTTTACAAACAATTTTTCAGTACGGCTCAATAGTTATTCAGACAGCAGGGGAAAGAGAAAACTTTGTCTTTAGCTATGTGCCAAACCCCTACGAGCTCGAACATTATGTTTTAAGTATTCGCAAAAAATACAACGTTGCTGGTGATGATGGTGTTAAGTCTATATAGAATAGCCAGACAAAGCCAGCCCGGCCGCACTACTATAGCTTGGGTATAGTTTTTTTGGCATTGAATTGAGAGGGTAAATGCTGATATTTTTCCAGGGTTCAATAATCTGAGTTGGTAGACCAATATTTTTCGCTAAATATTGCCTAAGGCCTGGTATACTAGCCGCCCAACCAGTCAAAATTATTTGGCTGGGTTTTTGATTTTGTATCGCGCTGAAGTAGTGATCAGCAATAGTACCACTGGTATTACTGCTTAGATTATTAAGCCTAGCCGCCGTGGCCTTAAGTATCTCTTGGCCTAAATTTTCTATATCAAGGCCGATCTTGGCGGTTAGCTGAGCGGCTTCTTTTTGTGAAATATCAAAGCTTTGAGCAACTCCAGATATTATTTCATTACAGCCTATTGGGTACCTGGCAAGAAACAGGCTATATTCACAAGTGTAGTATAGTCTTGAATAATTCTCTCCGATATCAAGTACTAAAAATGGTTTTTTTGAAGATTTACCGCCAAGTAATCGAGCCAGGCCATCAGCTTGATTTTTGAAGGAATCTATATGTAAACCTATTTTAGAGAGCTCAAAGTTTAGATTTTTACGAGTATTTTTTGCTACCCCACGAACTGAGAAGATATCATGACCGTTGGGCTGATTTGGTCTAGAAATCTTGTGGCTATATATATCAAAAATTGAATCCCTAGAATCAAATGTATTATTTATTAAGTTCGATACATATTTTCTAGAACTATTTTTTGGGACTTTTATTATTTTTGATTTTGTTACTTCACTTGGCAATGCTATGACAATTTTCTTGAGCTCAATTTTTGGACAACTAGAGATCTGTAGTGCCTTATTAATTGAGCTTGCCAGAGCCCCAGGGTCACTAAGTCCACCTGCTACAAAGCATCTTTTTGGGGTTGGAGTAGTACTGTAGCCTAAAACTTTTGTACTATTATCTTCGCGATTAAGCCCCACCAGCTTAATCGAACTGGTACCAATATCTAGGCCTACTGACGAATTTGATTTTTTATTTAGCATATTCAAAGATGTTATAAGCTATATTATTTGGCTACCAGTTGTCTTGGCTCACTAATTCGAGCTATTTAACTGATAGACTCTACTAGTGCCAGACTTTGCGTCTTTGTCGTTGTTATTTTCTAGCTCGGTTTTAAGAATGTAGCTATTTGGTGGGCTACCCGCGGTAATATATATGTAAGCCGCCTTTGTCTTAGGGTCTGTTGGTAGACCTTTACTATATGGAGTATTGCCCTGAGTAAGAACCTCTAAGGAAACTGGGTAGCTGTTATTGTCGTTGTAGTAGCCTTCAAGAGTATTTTTTATGGTCTGAAGATCAGCTTTTCTTTGACTATCACGAGCTCTGGTTGGCCCAGAAATAAGGTTCGGTACAATAATAATTGCCAAAACTCCCACAATAACAACTACAATCATGAGTTCTAATAGAGTGAAGCCCTGTCTAGATCTTATTCCCTTCAAAAAATTCATAAATCTCCTTAAGCAATAAATTAACCTTAATTGTAAACCTGTTATGGTAGATTGGTCAAGCCTGAGCTAGTAGAGAGTAAATATTTGTAAAATAAAACAGTTACGCTTTACTTTCGGTTATTGGGGTGTACAATAGCTAGCATCGTGAGGGAAAAATTATTACTTACATTATTTATAGCCAGTCTCGTGCTTTTACCAGTCAAAGCAGTAGCTACAACTAATGGTATTGTTATCTCAGAAGTTAGCATGGGTAGTGAAGATTCAGCTAGCAGCGAGTTTGTTGAGCTCTATAACAACTCGAACTCGGCTATCGATATTAGTGGTTGGGCCCTCTATTATAGGTCTGCAACCGGCACAAGCTGGACAAAAAAAGCCACCGTTGGCTTGGCGACTACAGTTGCTTCACATAGTTTTTACCTAATAGGCACTGAGCTATCTAGCAATACCCATCTAACAAGTGGCATGGCTCAAAGTGGCGGAGTTTTGGAGCTCAGAGACAATAAGTCACTAGTAACCGACAGACTAGGGTGGGGTGGCGCTAGTCTTAGCTCTGGCGCAGCCGCCGTGGCCTCGCTGGCTGGCGAAAGCCTATATCGGCTTTATGACGAAAACACCCTTGTAATGCTTGATACAGGAGATAACCTCAGCGATTTTTATATTACCGCCAGTCAAACTCCTGCCAAACTACCCGCTCTTGAAGTCGATGATTCGCAAGACACCATCAACTACCCCAGCATTACAATAACAGAGCTTTACCCCAATCCACCCTCAGAGCAGTCTGAAAGCAGTGATGAATTTATAGAGCTGTATAACCCCAATAACTTTGATGTTGATCTTAACGGCTGGCTGATAAAAGACGCTTCTGGAAAAATATTTATTGTTAAAAATAAGACAATTATTGCCAATAGCTACTTAGTCTTTAGTAGTGCAGAAAGCCGTATTTCGCTTAACAATACAGGTGATGCTATCAGGTTAGTCAGCCCCTCAGGCCAACTGATAGACGAAACAGCAGACTATGGCGAAGCCAAAGAAGGGCTCAGCTGGGCAGTTGTTGATAACAGCTGGAACTGGACAGTAATTCCTACCCCCGGCACGACCAGCTCGGCTATATATGTTGAAAACATTGTTAAATCTATAGGCCAAACTCCAGCAATAAAAAAAGCCACCGCCAAAAAGGCTTCTACGGCAAAACCAAAAGCCTCAAAAGACAAAAAAGCTTCGGCTACAAAAGTTGCCTCGTCAGCTAAAAATAAAGACACTAATAATGATGAAGCGCCTGCTAGCTCCGCCCTTGCAAACCTCTGGCCATGGTTGCTGATTGCGCTAGGAGTCGGTACTATAGGCTATGGAATTCATGAATACAAACCAGAAATCACTACAGCTTATCACAAGCTTAAAAACAAGTTCAGCTCTGGCAGCTAAGCTAGCTCTTCATATTGAGCCGCCACAGCTTATCGAACTGGTGGGTGATCTTGGTGGTGGCAAAACTGCTTTTACAAAAGCACTAGGCAAAGCGCTAGGTGTCACTAGCACAATCACAAGCCCTACATTTAATATCCACCGCAGCTATAGTTTTGGTAAAGGTAAGCTTGAACATTTTGATCTTTATAGACTAAACGATGACGATATCGTGCTGAGTGAGCTTCAAGATTGCCTTGAAGCACCAGACTCGATAGTAGTTGTAGAGTGGGCTCAACATTTTACAAAGGCTCTGTCAGCAGATTACCTGAGTGTAGAATTTGTTTTTTTAGACGAAAGTACCCGCCAAATAACATTTACAGCTAGCGGCCCAGTTACCCAGAATTTGATTGAGAAAATCAGATGATTTTGGCTATACGTACAGATCAGCCGACAGCAGAGCTTTATTTATTTGATAAAAATAGCAAATTAGATAGCTACAGCTGGCTGGCTCACCGCAGTTTGGCTAGCAATATTTTAGAAAAAATAGAACAAATTTTAGCAAAAAATAATTCTAATCTCCAGAGCCTTACAGGGATTTTAGTTTTTACAGGTGAGGGGTCTTTCACTGGGCTACGCATTGGTACTACTGTAGCCAACACACTAGCCTACTCTCTTTCGGTACCGGTCGCTAAAGCAAAATCTAGCGACTGGCTAGACAAAGGTATCAAAAAACTCGCTACCCAAAAAACTGGTATTTATGTTCTTCCAGAATACAGCTCAGAGCCCAATATTACCAAGCCTAAGCCAAAAACTTGACCAAAGCCTTGCAAAGGTCTTAAATAGAAGTAGACCCAAATTCCGAAAAAAATACTAATCGAAAATTATTAAAATCTAAATATTCGTGAAAAGACTGTCTTGTCTTTTGATGCTTATTTACAATAAAGTGAGGTGAGTTATGCCAATTATAATTTTGATTGCCGCCATTATAGGTGCAGGCGCACTGGGCTACGGTGGCAGTATTTTGATAAATAAAAAACAAAGTCAAACCGGGAAAGACGAAGCCGAAAAAATTCTAGAGGCTGCTAAAGTCAAATCAAAAGAACAGCTCTTAGAGGCAAAAGAACTAGCCTTGAAAATTCAGGCCGATACTAAAGAAGAAGAAAAACTTCGTCGAGCAAGACTTGACGATCAAGATAAGCGGATTTTAGAGCGCGAGAAGCTCCTAGATAGTAAGCTTGAGGCCGTAGAACGACGTGCCGAAAACATGACAACTAACGAAAAAGAAATAGAGGCTATAAAGCAGGAGTTGCGCGACATTAGATCTCGCCAAGTACAAAATTTAGAAAAAATAGCAAAGCTCAAACGCAAAGAGGCCGAAGAAAAACTAATGTCTATGACTGAAAAAGACATTAAAGCAGACCTCTATGAATACATTGAAAAGCTCAAAAGAGACGCAACCGAAAACGCTGATGATGATGTCAAAGAAATAATGGCACAAGCCATGGAAAGAATGGCTACCGGCCAGGCTGTTGAGCGCACTGTCACGACTGTAGCTATTCCGAGCGACGAAGTTAAAGGGAAAATTATAGGCAAAGAAGGTCGCAACATTCAGAGTTTTGAGCGTCTAACTGGGGTAGATGTTTTGATTGATGAAAGCCCAGGAGTGATAACACTTTCTGGCTTTGACCCAATTCGTCGTCAGGTCGCCAGAGTGGCAATGGAACAGCTAGTAAAAGACGGCCGAATCCACCCAGGCCGAATTGAAGAGATTGTAGACAAGGCTCAAAAAGAAATAGATCAAGAGATAAAAAAAGCTGGCGAGCAGGCAGCTAGAGAAGCTAAGGTACCAGGCTTGCCAACAGAAATAAACAGACTTATGGGCATGCTAAAATTTCGAACAAGTTTTAGCCAAAATGTTCTTCATCACTCTGTCGAGATGGCTCATCTTGGTGCAATGCTGGCAGAATCACTGGGTGCAGATATAAAAGTTACTCGCACGGCGTCATATCTGCACGATCTCGGCAAAGCCGTTAGTCACGAAATAGAGGGTAAGCACCACCACATTACCGGAGATATTATGCGGCAAGAGGGCTTTGATGAGGCCACAGTTCATGCTGCTGAAGCCCACCACGACGATATTGAGGCTACTTCTGTTGAAGCAATGATTGTTAGAGCCGTAGATGCCCTGAGTGCTGGTCGCCCAGGCGCCCGTGGAGATAGTAGTGAAAATTTCGGAAAGCGCATGACAGATCTTGAAAATGTAGCAAACAGTTTTGCAGGAGTAACTAAGACCTACGCTATGTCAGCTGGTCGTGAGATAAGAGTTTTTGTTACCCCAGAAGAAGTTGATGATCTCAGCGCAATAAAGCTTGCTCGTGATATTGCAACAAAAATAGAGGCAACTTTAAAATATCCCGGTACTATAAAAGTTAACATAATTCGAGAGACTCGAGCCGTAGAGTTTGCCAAATAGCAATTAGGTTTTAATAATACTAGACTATAATCAAAACAATAATTCCCCATTTTACTAAAAAAGAGAGGTTTTTGAAAAAATGACAAAAAGAGAATTAATAGAAGAGCTGGCCAGTAATGCAAATATTACTAAGAGAGAAGCTGAGCGTGTTATTGAAAAGCTTTCTATGATTATTATGAGTGAAGTCAAACATGGTCAAAAAGTTAATATCACAGGCTTTGGCACCTTCTATCTTGGTAAAAGAGCTGCTCGATCAGGTGTCAATCCTATGACTGGTGAGAAAATAGACATTCCAAAAATTATGATGCCAAAATTTAGAGCCGGGTCAAGGTTTAAAGGCATGGTGAGGTAGCTTTGCATAGCTAAGTATAAGAGTTATAATAGGCTATTATGAACACTTACTTAGCCGACGAAAAAGTTGTAGAACAAATCACTAAGCTCCCAAAAGTAAGACTTACTTTATTTAGAGATGTAGATGTTTCTCAGCAAGGGATTGTGCTTCTCAAGCTTACAAAAAGAATTAGGCAAGGTCTGATTGCTGATCTTGATAACGATGAGCTGATTGCTTTAATCAACTATTTAGATCCAGATAAAGCCACAGATCTAATACAGGGCTTGAGCTCCCGTAGAGCAAAAAAAATAACTTCTGAGCTGAGTGAGAATATTCGTGAAAAAGTAGAGACTTTGTTGAGCTTTAACCCTCGCACAGCAGCTGGTCTTATGAACCTTGACTATGTTGTTGTTGCGCCTAAAGAGCATTTTGAAGACGTCTCAAACAACATCAAAGAACACGAATCCCGAACAGGTAAATTCCCGGCTATACTGGTGGTTGACGAAGGAAAGCTACTTGGAGAAGTACCTGGCCATGAGCTTGCCTTGCACTCTAGTAAAGAAAAAATTGGCAATTACGTTAAGCACATACCTTCTGTGCATTTTGATAACGATGAACACAAAGTAGTAAATTCATTTATTAAAAATCCTCACAACAAGGTGGTTGTTCTCAATGAAGATGAAAGTATTATTGGTGTCATTCATTCAGATGACTTATTAAGTCTAATAGATAAAAGAACCGCCAACGATTTGTACGGCTTTGCCGGCGTTAGTAATGAAGAAGACGCGCTTGATGGTGTTGGCTCAAAGGTTCGAAACCGCTATTTATGGCTAATAATAAACTTGGGAACCTCTTTTTTGGCAGCATCAGTAGTAGGTCTTTTTGAGGGAACAATCTCTAAGCTCACACTGCTAGCAGTATATATGCCAATAGTCGCTGGCATGGGTGGTAATGCCGCCACTCAGACCCTTGCTGTGGCTGTTCGTGGCTTAGTCATGAAAGAAATAGACTTGGGGCATGGTATAAAATTTATTTTGCGGGAGTTTGGTGCGGGTGTTATTAACGGCGCTATCAACGGTTTTATTGTTGGTCTGGTAGCAACATTTATCAACAAGAGCCCAATGCTAGGCCTTGTCTTGGCTCTCTCTATGATTGGGAATCTAATAATAGCCACCGTGGCCGGGGCTACAATTCCGCTTATTATGAAGCGTTTAGGTAAGGATCCTGCTACTTCGGCCACAATATTTATCACTACATGTACAGACGTAGGCGGATTTTTTATATTCTTAGGCTTAGCACAAATTCTACTAGTAAAATAATGATATAATTTAAGTAATAAATTTTTAGTAAAGCAGGAGATATATGCAAGATAACAAAATAGTAGAAGAAAATCAGCAAGAAACAGCCAATCTAGACTCAGCCGAAAAAGACGTAGCCAAGTTCTTAGACTCATTTATTGACAAAAACCCTGAAAAAATGCGAGCACTAATGACCGACAGTTTTCAGGCTAGCTACGATTTTGAAAAAATATCTGCTGAAAAAGCCAGTGAGAATCCTATATCTTTTCGTATTTTGCGGGTTAGCAAAGAAGCAGGTAGCTATAATGTAGTGGCAGAAGTTCTTTTTGAAAATATCAAAAACGGAAAGCAAAAAACTAGTGAGTTCTTGTATGGCTTAGTGCAGCAAGACGACAGCAAAAAACTTTTGATCAACACCGAAAAGCCAAATAAGGCCAAGCAGCCATTTTACAAAAAGCCACTTTTTTGGCTAGCAGCTATAGTAGCAATTGTGACTGTTTCAGCTGGTCTACTTTGGTATGCCCAGAATAGAAAAACTACCCAAAACCAGCAGTCTATAACCTCTAGCTGGCAAGAGATTACGGCAGAGGCCAACGCGGTTGACGTCTTGGGTGACAAAGCAGCTCAAGATAAGAATGCCTTTACTGACTATTCTAAAGAGTTACTTACTTTTGTAAATCTACTAAATAGTAAGAGATACGCTGCTGATCAGCTGGTGGCTAGTGCTGCAGATAAAAATGACATTAGCAATTACAAAAACGCTTTGTCTGCAATGAGCGATTATATTCAACAAGCAGCAAATCAAAGCAACAATATTCAAGACTATAGTACCGCAGATAGTACTAAGCTGACTACATTAGCCGAGACTGCCCAAAGTGTGGTAAACAATTTTCAAAATAACGCCAAGTATCTAAAAGCACAAATGCCTCAAAAAATATATGAAATTACAACCGTTTTTAGCAAGGTCAAAGACCAGATCAACGCAATTAACGAAAAAGACCAGGCCGCAAAAGAGGCAGAAGCCGCCGCCGCCGCCCAAGATGCCACCAACAAAACAACTGTGACCAACAATATCACCACATTTGAGCAAGGTTTTATAGCTGGAAACGCAAGTACTATGCGCCCAGTTATGACTACAGGTTTTCAAGGCGAATATAATTTTAATCAGCTAGCACCAGATCAGCGCCAGTTTCAGTATCCCAGCAGTTTTAGAATCATCAGTGTAGTAAAACAAGCAGATAATTCTTATAAAGCTCAGGTAAATGTGCTTTACAAATACACTGACAATACCAACCAATATACTCAGGGTTATACCTATAGTGTGATTAGCTCAAACAATAAGTGGCTTATTAACAACGAAGCAGTTGGAAATAGCTTCTAGAGATATTTTTAGCTTGGGCTTTTTTGATGACTGCTGTTTATTTAAAGTCATTTGTTGAGTAGCTTTCAAGTAAATAAAAAGATCTCTAGAATAGAGATCTTTTTATTATGGGGTGAGTGATGGGAATTGAACCCACGGCCTCCGGAACCACAACCCGGCGCTCTAACCAACTGAGCTACACCCACCATATCATTTGGTCAATTTGAGAAATTTGTAATCAACTTTAGACAATCGCGACATGAATCTTTTTAAGTTCTAGCGAGAGCACCTGAACACCAAGCAGGCTATATATGGTGCCCCCGGCTGGACTCGAACCAGCGACCTACGGTTTAGAAAACCGTTGCTCTATCCAGCTGAGCTACAGGGGCGTATACCTATTGAATTTTAACAGTTTTGTATAAAAGAATACAGCTTTTTATCTATGTGCTATAATAATTAAAGCATATGAATAACACTAACAAATCGCAAACACGAACTGCCATTTACCCATCTGCAATAATTATATTGTCATGCGGCTTGTCAATATTACTTGCCTATTTGGTACTATCAAATCAGTCAACCGTAAGATCTCAGCTTGGAATCACTTCTCAAGCTCCTGAGATAAAAGACTGGCAATACTATCAAGCAGAGACTAGAGCTCAAATGGCAATAGATAGCCAGCTAGTAGGTAATACAAAATATATAACACAAGGTGGCTGTAATTGCCCATATTGTTGCGCTCAAGTAGCTATAAAAGTATACAAATAGCTTTTTTAAAAATCATAATAACTATAGCCTGAAATTAATAATAGGCAGCTAGAGCTAATGTTTTGTTAAATATAGCTTTGACTGCCTACTATTTGTATAGATATAAATACAATATTTGGAGCGGGTAGTGGGAATCAAACCCGCATCACCTGCTTGGAAGGCAGGAGTAATAATCATTATACGATACCCGCGCAGCAGTCCGGCTTTCAAAAATATATAGCTCGGTCTGAAGGCATTTTATAAATGCAAATATATACTTTTAAAAGGTACAAAGCTATCTTATTTGAGAGCCGTTATCTTACACATAATACGCCATTTTACTATCTGTTTCAAGTCAGTAAAGCTATTATTGACCAGTTAAAAAGCCCATATTGGATAGGCTCTTTAACTGGTCGGGGTGAAAGGACTCGAACCTTCGACCTCATCGTCCCAAACGACGCGCGCTAGCCAACTGCGCCACACCCCGGCATATAATATTTTCTAAAAACAATAAATAATCTTACTAAAAATATCTATTATTATTTCTAGTAGTTGTCTTCCTTTTCACCTGAATAAACATATGAATAAAGTTTCTTCAGGTGGCTAGAAAGAAAACAGCTGGTGGGTCCGGTGGGACTTGAACCCACAACCAATTGCTTAAGAGGCAACTGCTCTACCAATTGAGCTACAGACCCTCGAAAAGTAAAAATGGTGCGCCCTGAGGGATTCGAACCCCCGGCCTTCTGATCCGAAGTCAGACACTCTATCCAGCTGAGCTAAGGGCGCTAGAGCTACATTAACTTGGTTATTCTAACACATTACTAGATAAAAATATATAGCCTCAAGAGCATAACGCCCTGGCTTATAAATACTTTCCAGGTAGAGCTTTGACGCTAGTTATTAGACTTATATTTAATTTGCCGTGGAATGCTATTTTTTATTTTTGATTGACCAATCAGGCAAGTATGGGTGATAATAGAGAAATGAATAAAATTACCCCTCGCCGACCTTCAGGCTTTGTAGAGTACTTGCCAAAAGAACAAGCCCAATTACAGCAAATGCTAGACATTATTAGAAGTGTTTATCAACGATATGGGTTTATGCCAATAGAAACCCCGGCTATTGAGCTTGCAGAAGTATTACTAGCTAAAGGTGGTGGCGAAACCGAAAAAGAAGTTTATAGATTTAAAAAAGGCGACAAAGAATATGCCTTGCACTATGACCTGACCGTGCCATTAGCGCGCTATGTAGCTGAACACGAAAATGACATTAATTTTCCGTTTAGACGCTACCAAATGCAAAAAGTTTGGCGCGCCGAAAGGCCTCAAAAAGGTCGCTACAGGGAATTTTATCAGTGTGATGCTGATGTTATTGGCTCGAGTAGCATTGGTCATGATGCAGAACTAGTGGCTTTAGCCGTAGATGTTTTTAAGTCTTTAAAACTAGGCGACTACACCGTCAAAATCAACAACCGCAAGCTTGTTTCTGGCTTTATTGAGGCTTTGGGCATGACTGAAAAGTCAGATGACATTTTGCACGCAATAGACAAACTAGACAAAATAGGCCAGGCAGGTGTTGTAGAAATGCTCAAAAAACAAGGCTGCAGCAGTGATGAATCAATGCAGCTCTTAGACTTTTTGAGTTTAGACGGAACTTGCCAAGAAGTACTTGATAAGCTCAGAGGCTTGAATATTAAAAACCAGCAGTTTGCTATGGGTCTATCAGAGATGAGCGAGCTACTCACTCAGGTATTTGCTTTAGGCGTAGACAGGGCCGTTTATAAGTTTGATCTAAAGGTAGTTCGTGGGCTTGATTACTATACTGGAACAGTCTATGAGACTACCCTGAACGACTACCCAGAATTTGGCTCAGTTCTTTCTGGTGGAAGATACGACAACTTGGCTGATTACTATACCAAGACCCATTTGCCAGGAGTGGGAGTTTCTATTGGCCTCAGTAGACTTTTTGCGGCAGTTTTAGAGGCTCAGCTTATCGAGCAAGCTCAGGTTCCGGTAAAAGTCTTCATAGCTAATTTTGGAGTGGGCTCACGAGAATGGGCACTGAACTTAGCGAGCAAATTTAGATCACACAACATAGCAACGCAAGTGGAGCTAGACGGCAACAAGCTAGATAAGCAGTTAAAATACGCAAACCGCTTGGGTGCCAGCTACACCGTAGTGATTGGCGAGCAAGAGACTCAAGCAGAGATGCTGGTTCTTAAAAACATGCAAAGTGGCGAGCAGCAGACAGTAGATTTAGAAACAGCAATAAAAAAGATAGGTAACTAAAATGAGAGCAAAAGAATTCGAGTACTTGCTACGCAATACGGGTAATAGTAAAAAACCAATCACCAGCCGTGAGTCAGACTTTCCACAATGGTATCAAGATGTTATATCAGCATCAGACCTAGCCGAAAATGGCCCAGCCAAGGGGAGTATGATAATCAAGCCTTACGGCTATGCTATCTGGGAAGCCATAAAAGTAGAACTCGATAAGCGCATAAAAGCCATTGGCGTTTCTAATATGTATTTTCCACTATTTATTCCAGAAAGCTTGCTTCACAAAGAAACCAAGCACATCGAAGGCTTTGCCCCAGAAGTAGCAGTTGTCACTCATGCCGGTGGCAAAGAGCTAGAAGAAAGACTTATTGTTAGGCCTACCTCAGAAACTATTATTTATGACAGTTTCTCAAAATGGATTCAGAGCTACCGAGATCTGCCATATATGATCAATCAGTGGGCAAACATAGTTCGCTGGGAAATGCGCCCCAGGCTTTTTTTGCGCAGCACAGAGTTCTTGTGGCAAGAAGGCCACACCGCCCATGCAGATCTAGCCGAAGCTGATGCAATGGCTCGCCAAGCTCTTGAAATATATCGTGAAGTAGCTGAAGAGATAATGGCTATAGCAGTTGTTGCCGGTGAAAAAAGCGAGCGTGAAAGATTTGCAGGCGCCAAAAAAACCTACACTCTTGAGCCAATGATGCAAGACGGTAAAGCCCTGCAGTTTGCTACCTCACATAATCTAGGAGACACTTTTTCTAAGGCATTTGATGTCAACTATACTGCAGAAGACGGTACAGTAAAGCCAGTCTGGCAGACAAGCTGGGGAATGAGCACCCGTTCGATAGGAGGCCTAATTATGACCCATAGTGATGATAAGGGGCTAATTCTGCCGCCTAAAATAGCCCCAGTCAAGGCTGTTATTACAACTGTTGGTGGAGATAACGCTCAAGTAAAAGAAAAAGCCGCTATTCTGGCAGAGACAATCAGTGAAGTTGTCTTGGTAGATGATCGCGATATTAGCCCTGGTGAGAAATTTTATGCCTACGAAAAAAGAGGAGTGCCAGTCAGAATTGAGATTGGGCCAAGAGAACTAGAAGCAGGCCAAGTTATTTTTGTACTGCGTGACACAGGGGATAAAAAAACTGTTCGAATTGAAGATGTTGCTAGCACACTAACTCACGAGCTATTGCAAATGCACGACAGGCTATTTGCAAAGTCTCAGAAAAGACAACAGAGCAATACTGTTGCTTGCTCAACAGAGAAACAGGCTATAGAAGCTGTCTCAGCCGGCAAGTTTGCCTTGGTTGATTTTGTTGTTGATAACAGGCTAGAAGATCAACTCAAAAAAGATCACGGCATCACAGTTCGTTGCTATCCTTTCGAAAACCCTGACAAAACAATTCTTGCAAAAGCCTACTAGCTTAAGCCTACATATTAAACTTAGTTTGTCTAATTCATAGCGTAATTGGTATTTTTTAGCATTGTTTCAAAAACTATTGCTTGAATGCCTATTTATGTGTATAATAATCTTTCGTACCTAGCACAATGCTCAAAAAACCCTAGCAAAAAAAGGAAAAAATGAAAGCCCCATTTGTACCTGCTTCACCGCAATCGCCTAATCTAAGGCACACATTTAGGTGTCATACAGACGACTGTTGTCCACAACTTTTAGTTGATGCTTTAGCACCAGAAGTAAAGAAATACATCATTAGAGATGACTGGGGTCAGCAAATAAATCTTTCTGAATCCCAATTATTGACAATACTTGCAACAACACCCGCAGATATTGGTCTCTAGTACCCATTCTTTCTAGCTCTAGAGCTAGAAAGAATTTTTTATTTTAAGGATATTACTTTTACCTCAAGACTGTATAATACTAGCCATGACAATAAATTTTACAAAAACAGTTGAAGATTTTGACTGCCAAAACTGCCAAAAAAAGGTCGTGGGCACTGGCTATACCAATCATTGCCCGGTCTGTCTTTACTCAAAACATGTAGATAACAGCCCTGGCGACAGATCTAGTGAGTGCTGCGGTATCATGAAGCCCAGCCTAGAGAGAGTTAACAGTAATGACTATATTCTTAAGCATAGTTGCCAGAAATGTGGTCATAGCAAACTTAACAAATCTGCTAAAAACGACAATATAGCTGAGATTATTAGGCTTAGTGCCGCGACAAGCAAAGCCAAATAGCTAGCTTATTTACCAGCCTACGGTTTGGTAAACAGCCGCCACGAGTACGCTGGTAGGCTGATCTTGACATACAGTTCCTTCAGTAGCCATCTGAATTTCTCCCCATTGATCATTTTTTCTACTGGCCATCATATGGCTAAGTGAGCTATTTATTAGAACCTCTAAGCTTTCTTTGCTGTCACTGTGGTGTTCTACAAAAAGACCTTTTTTAGAGGTGGCTTCTTGAACCCAGCCAATCCCGACCCACATTTCATGGCCTGGCACTGAGCTGCGGCCTTCTGAGATCACCACATATAGCTTGCTACCAAAATCGGCTTGGCTAAAACTAGGCTTGGTGTAAACTATATCGCTGGCTGGGGGTATTACAGAACTTAAATAAATTAGATTTTGGTTGGCTATTCCAGCGACTGCTAGTGCAGTGTCAAAAGCAGCTAACTCAGTTGGGCCAGTTCCAATTCCTTTTATGATGTTTATTTTCATGAAAGTATTATAGCATATTTATTGTTTTTATAGTATAATATGCCCAGTTTACCAGATTGGTGATCTGTACCTTACATAGATCAGGAGTATACAGTGCGATCTAAAGGTCTGCTATTATGAGTGAAATACAAGTCTACAAAACGCCAGTAGCTATTAAAGCTTTAGTGTTTTTTGTTCCTGTCTTGGTAGTAAACACAGTCTTCTACTATTTAGATTTATTAGTTTGGCTAAGATTAGTGATTTCACTAGTTGTAATTTTGCTTCTAGTGATGGTGCGCAGTCAGGCTTTTAAAAGCTTAGACAAGCTAAACCGCAAAGCCGTAGAAGAATACCACGTTAAGTTTGAGGTATTTGTTGGGCTTTATGTGTTTTCATTTTTGCCATTTTACTTAGGTATTTTTTTGACTGTGCAAGGCACTCTCAAAAATGCCTGGCTAATGGCAGTTCTAGGTGTTTTGATAAATCGTCTAGCTTGGGCTTTGCCATATTTATACCCACTTTTTTTTGGTACATTGCCAAAAAAATTAAAAATTGGCATATGGCTCTGGACAGCTAGTGGAGTCATCTATGGCATAGCAAAAGCTGTGCTTAGTGCGAGAGGAGAGCTATGAAACTGACACAAGAAATAGCAGTAGATAGTACGCTGACAGAAAAGTTTTGGCGACTTTATAATACGGCTTTTATGCCGTTAAGAGCCGCCTCACCCTGCAGGCAGTATATGCGTGAAGCTGAGTTCAAAAAAGAAATGACAGATGAGCGAATGCTAAAGTTCATTCTTTGGGAAGACGATGTGGCTGTAGCTATGGCTCTTGTAGCTGTAGATCTTAGCGCGATCGACTGGATATCACCAGAATATTTTGCAAGCCGTTATCCTCGTCAATATGAAGATAGCACTATCTTCTATTTTGGAGCTATTCTTGTCGACGCTGGTCTTCAAGGCCTGCACTACAGCGATATTCTACTGACAGAACTTATTAGGTTTGTTGTAGCAAATCAAGGCGTAGCGGCTTTTGATTGTTACTCTAAAAACAGTGAGTGGCTGCCATCTCTTATCGAAAAAATGGGTCAAGAAGTAGCTGTCGTTGAGCTGAGCGAGCTTGGCCAGCAGAATTACTACGCAATTGAGTCAAAAGGTTTTAGGTCAACGACCAGCCAACTAAACTCAAATTTCAATTGAAAAAAGATATTTATAAACCTTCGGTGTAATGCCGAAGGTTTTTTACGTATTAGGTGCTTATTTTTTGCTAAAATAAAGATGTTATGATTACAAATATATCACTACTAGTAACTACGGTACTAACTTTTTTATTAGGCCTTTTGGTTTTTATCAATAACCCTAAAAAACCAGCCAACAGAAATTTTTTATATTTTACCTCATCACTCTCAGTTTGGGCGGTGACCAATCTTTTTGCCAATATTTCAGCTGATCCTAGCTTGGCACTTTTTTGGGCAAGAGCAACAATAGTAGGTGCAGCACTGCTAATATATTTCTTCTTACTTTTTAGTATGACTTTTACAAGTGATAAGAAGCTAACAATCGCGAAAAGATTTGTACTTTTTGTTCCGGTAATTATTATTATTGCCTTTAGCCCTACTTCAGCTAACGTGGTTGCTTCTAGTGCCTATGCCCAGCAGGTTCAAACAGGCTGGCTTTATTTTTTTATAATCGCCTATTTGCCACTCTACACGATCTGGGGAATATTATTATTTGCAAAAGCCAGCCAAAAAGCAACTGGCAACAAAAAATATCAAATTAATTATATTTTAGTAGGCACCGGTCTTATTGCCGTACCCGGCTTTATTTTTAATGCAATTTTACCATCTTTCGGTATTACAGCTTTTTCGGCATTCGGGCCTTTGTTTATTTTGCTTTTGGTGGCTATGATTTCTTATTCTATTTTGAGATACCAGCTAATGGACATTAGACTAATTGTAACCAGATCTTTGGCTTTTGTTGTCTCTATATTTATACTGGCAGTAGTATTCGGTATTGCTAGCTTTTGGCTGGTAGATAGTATTTTGCCAGCAACTGCTTCTCAGGACATTGCCAGATTGTGCTACACATTTGTTGCGGTAATTCTTGCTTTTGGGTTTCAGCCATTGCAGAAATTTTTTGAAAAAATAACTATAAAAATATTTTTTCGGGGCGGCTACGATGCTCAGCTCATGAGCCAGCAGATTGGTGATATTTTATCTAGCGAGATTGACCTAGACAGACTTAGTAGTAGAGTTCTAAAAGAAATAACAAATCAAATGAAAATTGATATTTCTGAGATTGTAGTATTTAGTAAAGACAGAGTTTTTTATGAAAAAATACCCCTCCAAAACAGCCAAAAAGAAATAAGTCATCACGAACTTCAAAAGCTAGGTAGAACTGTACTGGTACTAGAAAATCTCAAAGCTGGAGAGAGAAGAGATGTTTTAGAACAATTTGGTTTTAGTCTGAGTATGCCGCTACGAACAAGTCAAAAGTTTATAGGCTATATGCTGCTAGGTGAAAAAAAGAACGGTCAAATATACAGCTCGCCAGATCTAGCTGTTCTAAAATCAATTGCCAACGAGCTTAGTGTGGCTATGGCTAACGCCTTGAGCTATAAAGAAATACAGCTTTTCTCTGAAACACTTTCTGAGAAAGTTCGTCAGCGTACCAGTCAGCTAAATTCAGCAAATAGTCAGCTTAGAGAGTTAGATCAGGCCAAAGACGAATTCATAAGTATGGCTTCTCACCAGCTACGCACCCCACTCACTACCGTAAAAGGCTATGCCAGTATGCTAGAGGATGGTGATTTTGGTAAGCTTAGCAAAGACCAAAAAGCTACAGTTAGCCTTACGCTGCAGGGTGCTAACAAAATGGCCCAGCTAATAGATGACTTGCTAAATGTCAGCCGTATGGACGCCAATAGGTTTTTCTTAGAACTAGCCTTAGTTGATATTGAAAAGCTTGTTGAACAAGAATTAAAGCAGCTAGAGGTAATGGCAAAAACTAATAATGTGACCCTCAAATATCTTGCTCCAAAGTACAAAATACCAGCAATAAGACTAGACGAATCTAAGACCCGCCAAGTAGTTATGAATTTAGTAGACAACGCCTTGCATTATTCAAAGCCGCAGGGTGGAGAGGTGGTGGTGAGCCTTTTGGTGCAGGGCGGCAATGTTGTTTTTGAAGTCAAAGACAACGGCATAGGTGTAGCCAGTAACGAACAGTCTAGGCTCTTTAGCAAAATGTATAGAGCGCAAAACGCCAAGCTAGCCCGGCCAGACGGAACAGGTCTTGGTCTATATATGGCGAAAAGAGTTATTACAGATCAAGCTGGCCAAATGTTGTTTGAAAGCCAAGAGGGTAAGGGCAGCACATTTGGCTTCACGCTACCACTGACAGGAGTGCCTAAGAGCTCTGAGCTGGCTAGCAACAAGATAGCTGAAAAAGTTTTGCATCGCGGTAAGACCAAACCCAAAACTAAAAAAATAAATACAAAATAACAACAATTTATAAAAATATAATTTTTAGTTATTATTTTTTGAGCAGTACCACAATACCAGCCAGCTTTTTGCCGGCTAACAGTTCTAGGCTGGCACCCCCGCCAGTGCTTACAAAGCTAAAATGGCTATTTAGCTCTTGCTTATCTACATAGGCAGCCGTATCGCCACCACCAACAATAGTTTGAGCATCACTACTTATCATGGCGTGAGCCATACTATTACTAGCTTTGGCAAAAGCCGGCAGCTCTGCCACGCCAAGCGTGCCGTTCCAGAACACAGTCTTGCTCTGAGCTATTATTTGGTCAAAAGCCCTGATAGTGTCTGGCCCTATATCTAGGGCTAAATCACCTGGCTTAAGACTCATAGCACTCACTACTTTACCTTTTTGCTGGGCATTTACGGCTTTGGCCACCACTAGATCTGTGGGTAGGAGTAGCTTAACTTTATTTTTGGCAGCAGTTTTTATGATTTTAGTAGCATCTTTTATACTAGACTTTTCTACTTTGCTACTCTGCATATTAAGACCAGTTGCCGCCAAAAAAGTATTGGCCATGGCTCCACCAATTAGAAGAGCATCAACATGCTTGAGTAGCTCTTCTAGTACTTCTATTTTGTCACTTATTTTGGCGCCACCGATTACTGCAGTGTAGGGGCGTGGTGGTTTTTGCATAAGCATCTCAAAAGTCTGGTACTCTTCTTGCACTAGCCTACCCGCGCAGTGTGGCAAGAGCTTGGCCACACCAACAGTACTGGCGTGGGCTCTGTGAACTGCGGCAAATGCATCATCTACATAGACATCTGCCAGCCCTGCCAGTTTCTTTGCAAAATCTTTGTCATTGGCCTCTTCTTGGGGGTGAAAACGAAGATTTTCAAGTAGCATAATATCACCAGGCCTAAGATAGCTGGCCTCAGCTTCTACAGCCTCACCCACGCAGTCATCAAGAAATGTCACATCTGTATTGAGAAGACGCGGCAGAAGGCGAGCTACAGGCCTTAGGCTCATGCTTTCTACTACCTTGCCGTCTGGCCGGCCGTTGTGGCTGGCCAGTATTATTGAGCAGTTTTGTTCAAGCAAGTATTTTATAGTAGGCTGGCTGGCGCGCACTCTAAACTCATCAATAATTTTACCGTCACTGACCACATTGTAGTCTACCCGTAAAAAAACTTTTTTATTGTGCAAATCAATATCTTGAAGCGTAATAAGTTTGTTCATATTACTTAGTATCGAGTATAAAGAGATAAGTTTCAAGTGCGCCAGGCTATCATTTGAGACCCAAACTAGAAACTATATTTTGTTCTCGCTATTCTGAGTTGACTAGCACCATTATGATGACTTGAGATTATAAATAATCTCAAGCGAATTATCACGAGGTTTTTTTATAATAAAAAGGGGCAGGTGAGGCGTCATTTCTGACTCAACATCTGCCCCTTGTCCCCGCCTAGAGCACTAGAGAGGAACTTGATTACTGATAGGGTAGTACAGACATTTAACTCGTCTAGGACGAACCTAGCTCACAGGGTCTTGAAGAATTACGCTCTCACCCCTAACACCTTTTAAAGTGATTGCACCCCGTAACGGGCTGTCTGTCTTGTGGCACACTACCCTACCAATAATCAAACTCTTATCACTTACCACCCTCGCGGTGGTAAGTCACCTTGCCGCTGGAATCTAGGACAGTATGGCTGTGACCAGGACCATCGGCCGTGCCCTTGCCGCCGTAGTAGTTACTGGTGTTGCCGTTCTTCTCAGCAACAGCCTTCACATCACCACCCTTGTGTTCACCTGAGCTAGATGAAGTGGACTTGTCGCTACCCTTGCTGGAGTTGCCTGTCTTTTTATCACTAAAGAATCCCACGATGCGATCCCTAATGGTTTGATTACTAGACTGGGTCGTCTAGTTGCCTGTGGTAGGTACTCCCAAGAACTAACAAAGCTTCTTAGTTATTTGATATTCTACGGCATTAAGGTTCTATTGCCAATACTATTTTAAAAAATAATTTTGCTATCAAAAGATGCGAGCTATCTATTAGTATCGAGTATAAAGAGATAAGTTTCAAGTGCGCCAGGCTATACCATCTGAGGCCCAAACTAGAAACTATATTTTGTTCTCGCTATTTTAATGGACCAGAGCTAGCTAATTACTAGAGAGACGAAACAAAAATTCTGTCATATTTTATTGTAATATTGGGTTCTTACATACGGTAGTTATTTCACAGCCATTAATATCAAAGTCATATTTATCGACTATCACGACAGTATTAAAATTTTGTTTTAGTAGTATCATTAAGTCTTTGCGAGGTACGGAGATGGTTTGTAACTTTCTTGAATACTCTTCTTCATCTAGTACGGGCGATATACATACAAAAGCACCACCTGGGTTAAGGCAGTCTTTTACACGATCAATAAAATCACCTATATCATTAAAAGCTATAACCTTATTGGCAAAAATAAGATCAAACTTATCGACATCAGTATACATAAAATCACCGACAATATCAGGGTCAGCTTGCTTTGCTAAGTCAATACCGGTAGCTGTGATGCCACGATCTTTTAACTGCTGTACAAGTTCACCTCAACCACAACCGACATCTAAAGCTGTTTTAGGGTTTGGAACAATAGTAAATACTTCATCCAATACATCTTCTGTAATTGGTTTAAAAGTAAAACCTTTTTGGTAACATATATTCCAATCCATAAAATAACTCCTTTTTAAAAAAGCCCCCACTCTAGCTCAAAAACATATGTAATTGAACTGGAGCAGGGGGTAAATCAATTTTGACCGCAAGGCGGTGTTCCGTATTAAATTGGGCATGTAAAATATTAGTTTTAAAATATTTGTTTTTACAACCTAATCATGTGCGCGTCAATTACAAATGGTGATCCCGTGGAGAATCGAACTCCAATTGTCAGAATGAAAACCTGATGTCCTAACCGTTAGACGACGGGACCATCACTTATAATTGAAATTATTTATGTGCCAAAATAACCCAAGCATCATAGCATATTTGCGGCAGTATTTCAAGCTGGCCACTTGGTTGGTATGAGCCAAATAGGCATAGAAGTCATAGCCTTAAACTTGTATCTCAAGCAAATGTTGTTTGTATTAGATACTGTAGCTAGCTGTGTCAAATAATACCAAGAAACTAAAAAAAGGGGCCCAGATGGCAGAGAAAGTCTTGATGTGACGCCTCACACCACCTCGCTTACAAAGACCTGGGCGTATAGCTTCAGCACTCTAGCCACAGCGAATACCATAATTAAAAAACAGAAGTGAAATACTTCTGTTTTTTAAATGTTGACCTAGCTAGACGGAAAACTTACTGCTCGCTGAGAAAGTTAGCTGGTAGAGTTGAAACTTTCCAGGAGCCTGATTCGTTAGCTAAAGCAACACTGTAAGTAACTTCGTTGGCGCCGTTACTATCTTCTGGGTAGCCACTAACTACTCGTACTACAAGGTAATGGCTGTCGCCTACTTTGGTGATAGTGTCACTTATGTATGTGGGGTCTGCAAGTGCTGCATCTTTATACAGCTCTTTGAATTCTGCTACGGTAATTGTTGATTTTCCTTTATTATCCATGAGTGCATAGGCTGCCTCTGGCTTGTTATCTACTAGAGCTTCTACAAATTTCTGAGCAGTCTCAGTAGCCTTAGCTTGCTGGCTACTTGCAAGCTGGCTTCTTACAAGCACTAATAGGCCCAACCCTAAAGCAATTGTGACAAGAAGAGAGACCGCTATTATTAATATTTTTTTCATTTTTTCGCTCCTGACGCACTGACTTTTGTGATTTTAATAACTTTAGGTTCGATATATAATGTAAACTCCCACCACGGTATATTTTTTCCGACCTTGGCCAATGCACGATCATAACACTTAGCAGTCATACTTTTCTTAGTCTCTCCACGTGTCTGGAAGAGCCACTCATCTTTCCTAAGAGTTCTGACAGTACTGCCTAAAAAGCCGGTAATTTCTTTATAAGAATAGCGACACCACCAATAACTGCCTGTAGCCGTGACTGTAGCAGTGCCTGCAGGAGTGCCTGCAGGAGTGTCTGCAGGAGTGTCTGCAGGTGTTAATGGGTTAGCATTTGTAGTGACAAGCGGTGATTTACCGCTCACCCGCTTTTTACCACTCGCGCTTCTCTGAACGGCTGCGGCCTGAGCCCTAAGCCTTGCTTGCTCGGCTTCGGCATCTACAAAAGCTTGGCGCTCTTGTTTGCAGCGGTCAGAGATGAAGTTTTCTTGTATACT
>Ga0105052_10000222_pt1 | contig 75542 bp, 69 predicted proteins | sample FRY03_FD_78094 | JGI IMG/M metagenome (GOLD analysis project Ga0105052, IMG submission 78094) | Freshwater microbial communities from Lake Fryxell liftoff mats and glacier meltwater in Antarctica - FRY-03 | ecosystem: Environmental > Aquatic > Freshwater > Ice > Glacier meltwater ... | reverse complement strand
CAAGAACTCAAATTGTTTGATGGATGATACCTTGCTTTTAATAAAACCAATATTTTTAACGAACTTGTATTGTAAATCTTTTAAAAAATAGCTGTCATAGAATTATCTCGGACAGTAATGATATTAAAATTAATTAGTAAAATATAGACTGAATTATCTGAAATGATCGATAACCGTGTAACAAACTTTATCATTTATTCGCCAAAATGTTTCATTGTTAACTTTTCGTAGACGTTTTCGATTCCTTTTATCTAAAAGTCTTCCTTCAGCATCGTAATATTGAGGTTGTTTGTAGAATGTGAGTGTATAATATTTTTTATTTGCAAACAAACCATCAAAAGCTTTGGGGCGAATTGACATAAATACTAGGCTTTGTTTTTTATCGTCAACATAATAATCTAGAGTGTTTATCCATGTACATTTTAAAGATTTCATATCTCTTATTAATGTCATCACAGATGAGGTATCATACCCAAATTTTTGAAGAGTGTCTTGTAATCTATTTTCTTTAACATTGAATTCATAAATATATCGTACACTATCAGTTTTCATTTCAATCGATACGTAGTTAAAAGTATTATCTGTATACTCAGCAACAATTGGTTTTACTTTATAAGTTTTGCTATACAATTTTTCTATTTTAACAATTGCTTGTTCATTGGTTTTATAATAATTTGTGGCAAAATGTTTTGGTAATGAGGTTGCACAAGATGAAAACATCAATAGCAATAAAAAACATGATATATTTATTAATGCATTCATTCTTCGGTTTGCTTTTTACACCAAGTTACACCAAACACAATGTCTTCAAAAACACTTATTGGCATTTCGCTTTTTGTTCTAAAACCATAATCCCAATAATCAAATGTAACCATATCATCATGAGCTATTATGCCAAACAATACAACATAATGAGTTGGAATTCTATACTTCACTTTAGTGTGATTGCTATTATGTAAGATTGCATTATTAAGGAATAGAAACACTTGAGGACTATTGTCTAATTTGTCATTTAGAAAAGTTACGCTATTTTTAAAGTGGGGTCTTATTAAATCAGAGCCAACAGATTGCGTTTCGTAATTGCAAATTTTTCGAAGCATCCTATTAAACTTCGCAAAATTTGTAGCTGGCCAAAGTTTGTCTTCGGCACCAGGCTTATATTCTTTACTAAAAATATTTAAGTATCCTTTAAAGTGATCTGCCAAAGACATATACCATAATTGGTCTGCGTGATTAATATCTAATACTCCTTTAAATTCTAACAAGCCAGCAGCGACTTTAACTTTATAAGATGGATTGAACTTTACGTTTCTGAAACTAGCTTGTCCATTGTTATAAAGCTCAATCATAAACTTTGTATAACGCAATGGATAGTTTTTAATGCAAGTAAAACTTAATGCTGCATAACCACAAAAATTAGTATTAGTACCACTGTAAACAAGTGTAGGATAAGTAATGTTTTTTCTAATATTTTTTAAAAAAAGAGAAGGGTTAATATTATGCCAGTAATTACTTTGAGAAATATTAGCATGGCTATCTAAATATGCTAAAGCTGCTTTTTGTTGATTGCTTAAATGTGTTTGTTGTCCATTAGTAGTTAAACTAAAAAAAACAAATAGAAGCGCAAGAAAATGATATTTGTACGCTACTATTTGCATTAATGCGCCAAAGATAAGTCAATTGAAGTAAGAATTAATCTAACCGCTCCATAAATGGCGAAAATTTTAATAACTCTAAAGATTTACTTTTAAAAAGTATATCGTAGTGCTACACTTCCATCAATATAATTATTACTTCGATATGATAAATCGATATAAGGTAAAATATCGAAGCCTAGAGTAATGGGAGCTCCTTTAAATTTATATTCCAATCCTAAAATACCGACAAGACTAATTACTGAATAGTTTCTATCGGCGTAATAAAAATTACTATTTCTTTCTTGATAATATTTTCCATTATAGAATCCAACTCTCGCACCAAAGCCATATACAAAAGCTAGTCCAGAAGTTTCTAATGCTTTTCCAGTGTGCCACTCGTACAAACCAGTTAATGATAATCCGTTGTAACGTGTTCCTAATATTCCTTCAACTGCTGCAGTTTTTGTAACAAAATGTTTAACTGTTAGTCCAGATGTAAAACCACCTCTTAATCCAATTCCTGTTTTGTAACCATTTACTTGAGCTGTTACAATTGTTGTAAATCCTATAAGCATTATTGCCAGTAGTAATTTTAATTTGTTGTTTTTGTTTTGCATTTTATTTTTTTGATTAGTTAATAGAATGCAAAGTTGTTTTAAAATGGCTTTCTTGTTATTACATGCTTAAAGGTTAGATTTACATAAATCACTTTTTTAATTTATTGCCAAAGCTGTCACAATCAAACTCTTTGGTATTACATTTGGGATACCCTGGTGGCCCATTAACAAAAGTCCAATTCCCTTTTCTTGAAAGTTGCCAAGTCCCACATTTACACATTTTGCTTTTATTGTCGGTCTTCCAATGCTCTGACTTTTCAACAAGCCCATTTTTATCATATTGAAACTTATCAATTATAGTCCAAATATTATTAGAATTAACATTAGGAATAAAGTTTTCAAATTTAATTAAATGAAAAATGGAACTATCAGTATTATAGAATATTAGACTAGATTTCCCCAATTCTTTGAATAGTATTTCTTTCTGAATTTTAGAATAAAATGTTTCCGTACTATCAATTTGGGTTAATTTATTATTGTTAATTTGTGATAGAAGCTGTGTTGAAATAATAATTAATATGAAAATAAGAATGACATTCTTCATCATCTAAAACAATATATTGTTGTTAATTAAAATTGTAATATACAAATTTTTGAACTATTATAAGTGCTTAAAAGCTTTATAATTAATTGCATTTATAAAGTATAACCTGAATCTACTATAGATACTTTTCAATAATTTTTTTATACTCCTTAAAAGAGTTTTTATCTACTCCAATTGAACGAGTAATCAATTTGCCTCTCCCGTCTAAAAATAATAGATAGGGTATAGAACCTACTTCCAATTGCGTATTAAATGCTTCTTTTTCTCTTTCGGAACAATTAATTGTTTCTAACTCATTTTTTCTTGTTGCAGGGCTTCACGCCAAAGGTTTATTGCATCATCAATTGAAACGGTAGTCATTGATAATCCTTTACTAGCATAAATTTCATTTAGTTGTTTCAGTGCAGGTATTTCTTGTATACAAGGTCCACACCAACTTGCCCAAATAATTATCATATTCAGTTTTGAGGATGTGTCGAATAATTTATCTTGTTTTGATGTAATATCATTTAGCAAAAAATTCTCGAGTGTATTATATTATATCATTTGCAAAAGACAATTAAAAAATGAATTTCTCAGAAATAATAACCTAAAGTCATGTTAAATATTTAGCTATATCTTATTACCTCAACAACATTATCCCAGTGTGAGTAAACTCTAGCTTCTTTTACTTTATATAAATATTTATTTTCTGAAATAATAATCAGCAAGGGTTTTAGCAATACTTGCTGGGTCAGCTTCGTCGGTATTGGTTAAAATAATTATGGATAAGTCATCATTCACAAAACGCATAAAAGTAGATCTGAACCCTATATTAGCACCGCCATGCCCAACAAATTTATGTCCGTTGTATTCATCAATAACCCATCCAAAGCCATAATAAGCTTTTGATTCTACTTTATCTGAAGATTTAATAAATGGTTGCCATAGTTCTCTCCAATTATCTTTTTTAAGAATATTTTTTTCATCTCTAATTACTTTTGCCCATTTAATCATATCTGAAGAAGTAGAAAGAAATCCCCCACTGGGCCTAATAGCTAACATAGGTGTGGAATTAACCAAGGTATTAAGACTGTGCATATAGCCATTTGCTCGGTTGGGAATTATGAGATTAAAATCGGTCAGGTAACTATTATGCATTTCTGCTGGTACAAATAATTTATCGTGAATATAATCTTGCCAAGGCATGCCACTTACCTGTTTTATAATTTCAGCAAGCATAAAATAAGCTAAATTACAGTATTCATATTTTTCTCCAGTTTTAAAATTTAGCGGTAGCCTATAGGCTGACTTAATAATATCTAAATCAGATTGAATTTTAAAGTTATTGTAGGCAGGAGCTTCTCTTTGCAAGCCTGATGTATGCGACATTAGATTTTTTATTTTAATTGGTCGCCAAGTCTCTGGTGCATCCGGAAAAAATTTATGTACTGAATCCTCAATACTCAACTTACCTTCTTCCATTAATTTCATAATAGCAGTTGTAAAAAACTGCTTACTTAATGAGCCCAGCCGTATTACAGTTTCAGCCGTTACAGGTACATTTAATTCTATATTGGCTAAACCGTAACCCTTGTTAACAATAGTTTTTCCATTTTTTATTACAGCTAGCGAAAGACCTACTATTTTTTGTTGACTCATTATTTGCTTTACAATAATGTCGGTACTGTCAATTTGAGCAAATGAGAGAGATGGTAGAAACAGAAAAATCAATAATTTGGTCATGTCTGAATATTTTTAAATTTATGAAAGCGGCTTATATTATGTTGATTGTTATATCTTACAAATTTGGGCAATCATCAAGGGTAAAGGAGGTATTTTTTTCGCATCATTTTATATTTGCTTAAGCCGGGTTCCCAACTTTCACGGATTTCTTTTTCGGATTTGCCATCAATAATTTGTTGCCTAAACAAAGCGGATCCGGTGAGTCTTTCAATAACGCCCATTTCTTTACTCAGCTTAGAGTCGAAGAATTTTTCTTTGTAGGAAGAAGCTTTGTACAGTTCCATCATCCATTGCAGGTTAATCTGTTTCTTTTTTCTCAATAGATCAACATTGTAGTTGCGCAGGTCAAGCCCATAACAAACCTGGCTCATAAAAAGCGGCGTTTCTGCCATGCCCTTAATACCGGTTGGCGTAAAAGAAAATTTATATTTGCCTTTTAATTCCGGGCTTCCTATTACGGTAAATGGAAAATAAGTGCCGCGGCCATGGTTGAGGTATGTGCCTTCAAATAAACAGGTTGAAGGATATAACAAAATTGATTGTGGCGTATTTAAATTAGGCGATGGACTTACCGGCAAAACATAAAGCATATTGTGATTGTAGTTAGCTACTTTAATTATCTTAAGATTACATTTTACTTTATTTGTAAGCCAACCTTCCCCATTGGCCATCAGTGCAAATTCACCAACGGTTAATCCGTGCGATATAGGCAATGGAAACATTCCGATGCCTGATTTGAATTTCAAATCGAGAATAGGTCCGTCAATTAAATACCCATTGGGATTGGGCCTGTCAAGAATGAGTAGTTCTTTACCGTTTTCATAACAAGCCTCCATTACACGTGATAATGCATTGATGTTGGTATAAAAGCGACAGCCAACATCTTGCAGGTCATAAATCATTATGTCCACATCAGCGAGATCTTCTTTTGTGGGTCTATTTTTCTTGCCGTACAAGGATACTATAGGAATGCCCGTAACGGCATCTGTTTCATCTGCTACCGTTGTTCCGGCACTGGCGTTGCCACGAAAACCATGTTCCGGGCCAAACACTTTTACAATATTAACTCCCAATTTATTGAGACTATCCACCAAATGGTTTTTACCGATAACTGAAGTAAGATTGGCAAGAACCGCTACCCGTTTGCCTTTAAGGTAAGGCAGGTATTTTTCTGTTTGCTCTGCTCCTGTTTTTATTTGACCCTTTTTAGTTAGAACTGCAGTAGTTGCTGAATTTTTACTGGGAATACAAAAGCCAAGTACAACAATTAGGGAAAAGAAAAATTTCATAACTATCATTTTTTTTGTTGTCACTAAATAGATAATCTTCTATCTGTTTTACATCATTCGCAAATTAATTAAAATATGTAATTCAAGTTACATAAGTTTTGCGGCCTTTTGTTGCAAGATCCCTTTTACTCGATCAATATAGGCAATGAAATACATACCTGGGTCTTCAAGTTAGTAGTGCTATAAAGTGTGTGAATGATGTAAAGTATTTTAGTAATTGTGTATTGTTTTAAATGATGAATGTAATCAACTTTGTACTTTCAAAATTAATTCACTAATAAAAATAAAGCAAAATGAATACTACAGAATTAAAAGGAAATTGGGATGAACAAAAAGGAAAGTTGAAACAAAAGTATGCTACTTTAACCGACAATGACCTGATGTTTGCGGAAGGAAAGAAAGATGAGATGATGGGCAAACTTCAAATTAAACTTGGGAAAACTAAAGAAGAATTGCATAAAATTATTTCATCGCTATAATTTTAAGCTAGCAGTAATTCCAAGAGTTTCTTAAAACGACTGGTTATTACTGCTCTTTTTTTATTTTATCCGTTTATATTTTTTAAGAAGGTCAATTACCAAGGTATGTGGAAGTCCATAGGCTTTGTTACCATTTATACCATTAAATCATTTGGCAATTCGTGAACTTTTGTAAAATCTGTTCTTTGAAAGGCTGATGTGATAGCATCGATTAAATCCAATCTCTCCCACTATTTCGCTCTTAAAAAACCTTTAAATTGTCTAGTTACTTTCATATTCAAACTACTGAATAAATAAGTAAGATGCCAATTAGAAATGAAAATGGCGAAATCAACTGAAAATATAATGGTTTAAGAATTTCAGCCGACTTAAGGGAAAAATTATGATGTAGTTGTCGTGGCACAAAATATAGAACCAACGAGGTACATAGCATAAACCAACCAAATATTTTAAATATCTCTGGAAATTTTGAATTATCAGCAGATAAAATAAGTCCAACTGCTGGTATTATTCTTATCGTAATTTCGGCATAGTTGATAAAATTGGTACTTCCTGCTTTTCTTAATATTTCTCTTGCTTTGTCAGGTCTTATTAGCATTAAAAAACCAACGTAAACAAAAAAAATCCAAAAAGTATTATTGTCCATTTTGCAAAAAAGTCTATCATTTTGATAGTATATTAATTGTTAATACAGTCGCTTATGGGGTTGGGTTGTAAATTATTCAAACTTGAATTTGAGTAGGATACTGTTTAGGGTAATGTACAGCACTTAAATATACCCTATAATCGAGGGAATTAACTACTTCAATTATAACAAACTCTATTCCCCTAACATCTTAATCCCAGTTTTTGTAAACTCAATTTTCTTTTGCTTGTATAAATTACCAGTTGTCATTTTAAAGGTTTTCTTGCTCATGCCAAAAAACTTATAAATATCTTCGGGATCTGATTTATCATGATAAGGCAAGTATCCATCATTCTCTTGCAATAGGCGCAGAATCTTGCCCCCTTCATCTTCTACTTTATCGTAACCTGGTTTACCCAATACCAAATCTATTTTATTATCGGGACGAACTTTCTTAATAAAACCTTTTACCCTATCCCCTGCTTTTAATTCTTGAAAAACTTCGTTGGTATGTAAAATACCAATATGCTTATTATTAATGACCATTACAAAACCCAACTCCGAATTGCGGTACACCAATAAATCTACCAGCTCCATTTCTTTCACTGTTAAATCATCATTGCTCATTAAACTCTCTATCTTTTCTGTAGCTGCAACTCTACCCGTCATTTCATCTATATACAAAAGCACCAAGTACTCTCCTCCCATACGCATACCTGATACTTGCTTTGAAGCGGGCACAAAAAGATCCTTCATCAAACCCCAATCTAAAAAAGCACCTTGCTGAGTTACTGAAACTACTTTCATTTTAGCAATCTCACCAACAACAGCATTTGCTTTTTGAGTGGTTGCAATTAGTCGGTTCTCCGAATCGTGGTAAACAAAAACATTCAACTCATCTCCTATTCGTAAATTACTTGGAGCAAATCTTTTAGGCAATAAAATACCTTCTCCACCATCATCAAGGTAAAAGCCAAATTCTACTTTTCTATTTACTGTTAAATTATTGTACTTACCAACCTGAACTGCTTCCATAATAACTAATTAAAATAATTCTGGAGCCGCATCTTTTGGTGTTGCTTGCTCCCATTCCATTTCAATGGTCTTGCTAAAGTCCGTCAACTTTGCTCCCACTGCTTTCCAACCCATCACTTCTACCATCTTGGCAACTTTAAACTTAGCCTTACGAACCTGTTGCCCCTTGCCTGTTTGTACTACTAAGATAGGTGCATCTTCAGTAGAAACAGCTATTAATTGATTTCCAGCACCTTCTTTGATAAAGAGAAACTCAGTTTTTAAGGTTGATGTTTCAATCTTAAAGCGCTTTATATTGTATTGAGCTTTATCTTGATCGAGATAAACTGCAGTGATAATTTTAGATGGATTGAACTGCTCAATCAATTTGATTTTATCTGCTTCAAATCGCTGTGTAATTTCAGTATCCGTTAATTCATAGGTTCCATCAGCATAGAACACCACTATTTTTTCATCTTCAAAACTGCCTAAATATTTACCCTTCTCATCTGTATTTAATCTTCCAAATTTTTCATCAAACCAAAGCTTTCTTCCTGCAAGTGTACTCCTACCTGCCTCCTTCATCTTCACGGTTTTGATAGGATACTTAGTAACTTGATTTCCCATGCTACTTCTTCCCTTAATTTCTAATTCTTCAAAAGAGAAATCAAGTTCTTTAATTCGAGCAGTACAATTTGGACTCAATATTATTTTAACCAATTCAGCTTCACCATTTGGGTTAGCAGTAAAATAATGCACCCTGCTTTTTTCGGAACCCTTGGTTAAGTCGTATTCTTTTTCGCGTGTAATGCCTGTTACATTAAATCGCTTGGCATAACTCGTTGCTGATTTGCCATCTAAATACAACATATTATAGGTAGTACGTTCATCGTTTTTCTCAAACACAGCTGCGTAAATAATATCTTTCCCTATAAAAACTTTATCGGAAACCTTTACCACTTTCATACTACCAGATTTGGTAAAGGCAATGATGTCATCGTAATCGGAACACTCGCACAAAAACTCATCTTTCTTTAAGCTTGTTCCAATGAACCCTTCGCTTCTATTTAAATACAATTTTGTATTTGCAATAGCCACTTGTTTTACCTGAATTGTATCAAACTCTTTAATTTCGGTTTTACGTTCTCTACCCTTACCATATTTTTTTTGAAGACTCTCAAAATATGCAACTGCAAAATCGGTCAGGTGTTCTAAATCGAAATTGACCTGTTTAATTTCAGCTTCAATATTTTTGATTTGTTCATTCAGTTCATTTATATCAAGTCGATAAATTCTTCGAACCGGCTTTTCGGTAAGTTTAATAATATCCTCACGCTGAATTACTCTTTTTAATTTTTTCTTGAATGGAGTAAACGCTTTATCAATTGCCTCAATTACTTTATCCCAGTTTTCGTGTTTCTGTTCTAGTTCTTTGTATATTTTTTCTTCAAAAAATATTTTCTCTAATGAAGTGTAATGCCATTTATCCTCTAATTCGCTTAAACGAATTTCGAGTTCGCGCTTCAATAAATCTTTGGTATTATCAACTGAAGATTTCAATAACTCTTGTACAGTTAAAAAATTTGGTTTATGGTCTTCAATTACACAAGCATTGGGAGAAATACTCACTTCACAATCGGTAAACGCATACAATGCATCAATAGTAATATCTGGAGAAATGCCCGCAGCAAGATCTATTTGAATTTCAACATTTTGTGCAGTTATATCAATTACCTTTTTAATTTTAATTTTACCTTGCTCATTTGCCTTAGTAATGCTTTCCATTAATTGAGTTGTAGTAACTCCATAAGGAACATCACGAATAACCAAGGTTTTTTTATCCAATTCTTCTACATGTGCTCGTACCCTTACTTTGCCGCCCCTCTTACCATCATTGTAATTAGCAACATCTATCATTCCCGCTGTTTGAAAGTCGGGGAACAATTCAAATTTTCTGCCTTTTAAATATTTAATTGAAGCATCAATTAATTCACAAAAATTATGCGGAAGAATTTTAGTAGACAAACCAACTGCAATACCATCGGCACCCTGCGTCAACAATAAAGGAAATTTCATTGGAAGATTAACCGGTTCGTTTTTTCTTCCATCATAGCTCAATTGCCACTCAGTAGTTTTAGCATTGAATGCAACTTCCAATGCAAATTTAGATAAGCGTGCTTCTATGTACCTAGCAGCTGCTGCATCATCACCTGTTCTTACATCGCCCCAGTTACCCTGTGTTTCTATTAAAATATCTTTCTGACCAAGGTTTACCAATGCATCTCCAATACTAGCATCACCATGAGGATGATACTGCATACTTTGACCAATAATATTTGCTACTTTATTAAATCTGCCATCATCCATCTCCTTCATAGAATGTAAAATTCTACGATGAACTGGTTTTAAACCATCTTCAATTGCGGGAATAGCACGCTCCAGAATAACATAGGATGCATATTCTAAGAACCAGTTCTTATACTGCCCTTGTACTCCTGATTCATTGTCGAAAACCCTATTTTCTCTTTTCTCTTTCGCCATAATTATTATACTTTCCAAAATATGCTAAAAATATTTTTGTAGCACTCAATAATTCTTAATTAATAACTCATAATTTAAAAGTGTCGTCTTTCGCATCTTCCAAACCATTCAATTCAAAAACAATAATATCGGTATCTGCAATTACTTCATGCCAGGCCCAAGCTTCAATTTCTACCATTGCAGGTGCTTTAATTTTTTCTACCCCTTTTCTATCAGACCTCATATCGTGCCAAATAAGTGTTACTTCCCCTTGCATGATGATAATTTGTTCTGGATTCTTCTTTGGCGCTATTCCTTTATGATAATGCTTGCCATTTTCACAACCCTTTTTTCTATAAGCAATAATAAATTGACCAGTTCTATCGGTATCAAAATAATGTGTTGATCCTCGCTCGTCCTCTCCTATTTTATTAATTGGCGTTACTTTAACCATACAATTACTTCTATTGAATTTGAACAGTTATTTCTTTCCAGCCTTTGTTCCAATCTCCATTCATCAATATTTTACCTGCAGCTGCCAACTCTTTTAATCTCCACACTAAAAAAACATCTCCTGTTTGCACAGGCATTTTATTTAAAGTACCTGAAATTATTTTAGTCAACTTTTGTACCTCTCCAGTAATTTGATTCATTAAATGCTTGTCGTAAAATTCAACTTCTTTAGCAGCTATTTTTTTGCCCCCTTCTAAAAAACGTACCAATGCATTTTCCTCAGTTGTTTTCTTCCATTCATCGGGATCAATTTCAAACTCACTCAATGTAATTGGCCGCGCTAATTTCTTTGCTTTCAAAAATTCTTTTGGTTGAATTTCGTATAAATGTGTTGGGTAAAATATATTTCCTTTCTCATTAAAAAAAGGAAGATTGTTTAAATAAAGTACTTGAATTTGACCGGCAAACTCTTTCAATTGACTCATTAACCAATAATATCCGCAAACATCATGTGCATTTTGTCCCATCCAAATCCAGATTTGCTCTTCTGTATTCTCTGTTAATTGTTGAATAAGTTGATGAACAGCTAATTTATCGTCAACATTATCAATCTGATTTTCATAAGGCGAATTGGTCAATAGACCTTTCCACCAATCTCTTCTTTGTTGATACCCTTCAGTTTCATAAATATTTGCTAATGGGCCAACTGCATAATCATCTTTTATTTGTATTACATCGCCTTGCAATAACTCATCCATTTCAATGGCTGTTTGCAATGATTTTATATTTGCTTCTTCAAAAACTATGTGAATCATAAAATAAATTCTATTAATTATTAATTTTCAACCAAATCTAATTCCACTCTTAAATTATTAATAATAAACTCCTGCCTTTCCATGGTATTCTTACCCATGTAATATTGCAACAAATCTTGAATATGATCTCCTGGTTCAAGAATTACGGGTTGCAAACGAATGTCTCTTCCAATAAATCTGCCAAATTCGTCAGGAGATATTTCACCCAACCCTTTAAAACGAGTAATTTCTGGCTTACTACCTAATTTTTTTACCGCTGCTTGTTTCTCCGATTCATCGTAACAATAAATAGTTTCTTGTTTGTTTCTTACCCTGAACAATGGTGTTTCTAAAATATAAACATGCCCTTTTTTAACAAGATCTGGAAAGAATTGCAAGAAGAAAGTCATCAACAACAACCTGATATGCATTCCATCTACATCGGCATCGGTTGCTACCACAATATTGTTATAACGCAAGCCTTCTAGTCCGTCTTCTATATTCAACGCATGTTGCAATAAATTAAACTCCTCATTTTGATACACCACTTTTTTGGTTTCCCCAAATGAGTTCAATGGCTTACCTCTCAAGCTAAATACCGCTTGCGTATCTACGTTTCTAGATTTGGTAATACTTCCGCTTGCACTATCCCCTTCTGTAATAAATATGGTACTGTTTTTTTGTGCTACAATAAACGCTTCTCTATTTTTTGCGGGCAACTCGTCATTTAAATGAGTTCTACAATCGCGCAACTTTTTATTGTGTAAATTGGCTTTTTTAGCTCTTTCATTGGCCAATTTTTTTATGCCAGCTAATTCTTTTCTTTCTCTTTCATTTTGATCAATTCGCTTTCGCAAAGCTTCTGCAGTAGTTGGATTACGGTGCAAGAAATTATCCAACTCTTTTGCAAGAAATTCGAGAATGAAATTTTTCATACTCGGTCCACCTTCTGACACATATTGTGAGCCGAGCTTTGTTTTAGTTTGACTTTCGAATACAGGCTCTTGTACTCTTACAGAAACTGCCGCTACAATACTTGTTCTTATATCAGATGCATCAAAGTCTTTCTTAAAATAATCGCGTATTACTTTAATATATGCTTCTCTAAATGCTTGTTGATGGGTACCACCTTGAGTTGTATACTGTCCGTTTACAAATGAAAAAATATCTTCTCCATAATCGTTATTATGGCTCATAGCCACTTCAATATCTTCTCCTTTTAAATGAATGATAGGATAACGAAGTTCATCGGGATTGGTTTTGCGTTGTAATAAATCTAATAGTCCATTTTTACTTACATACTTTTTTCCATTAAAATACAATGCTAAACCAGCATTGAGGTAGCAGTAATTCCACAATTGATTTTCGAGGTACTCGTGTATGTAATGAAAATTACGGAACACTGTTTCATCAGGAACAAAAGTTACCAATGTACCATTAGGTTCATCGGTTTTAACTTCTTTGTGTTCTTTAATCAATACCCCTTTTTCGAATTCTGCAGACTTAGCTTTTCCATCACGAATTGCAGTTACTTTAAAATATTGGCTCAATGCATTTACGGCTTTAACACCCACTCCATTTAGACCAACACTTTTTTGAAAAGCTATACTATCATATTTTGCGCCAGTATTAATTTTACTTACTACATCTACCACTTTACCCAATGGAATACCTCTTCCAAAATCTCTTACGGTAACCGTTTTTTCTTCAATCAATAAATCAACTTGTTTACCATAACCCATGGTGTATTCGTCGATACAATTATCAATCACTTCTTTAATTAACACATAGATTCCATCATCGGCAGCAGATCCATCTCCCAATTTACCAATATACATACCCGGCCTTAAGCGGATATGCTCTTTCCAATCGAGTGATTTTATCGAATCTTCGTCGTACCGAACCAAATTTTGATCATCTGCCATAGTTCCCGTTTTGCTTCATTTTTTGCCAATGGCAAATCTAACCCCCTCAAATTCAAGCACAACTATACTTTTCTACAAATGAGCTTTGAGTGTGGATAAATCGTTGTTTTAAATGGTTTTTTATACCCATTTGCTACCTTCATTAGATTATGGAGGCATTTATACCCTTAACCGATCTGGCAATATTACAATCATTGGCGAAAGACAAAGAGCAGGAAAACGACCGTTTTAGGGAATTTGTAAAAGAAAGAGATGGTGATGAGGTAGATGAATTAGTAAAGGAATTAGATGCTTTTGTTAGTCCAACCATTAATTGTACCGAATGTGGAAACTGTTGTAAAAGCTTAATGGTTTGTTTGAATGAAAATGAAGCCGATAATTTATCCAATCACTTACAACAAAGCAGAAAAGTTTTTGATGAAAAATACCTCGAAAAAGGAAGCAATGGAATGATGATTATGAATCAAATGCCTTGTCACTTTTTATCAGATAATAAATGTACTATTTATGAATATCGATTTGAGGGTTGCAAAGAATTTCCTGCTTTACACTTACCCAATTTTAAAAGAAGATTATTTACTACATTCATGCATTACGATAGATGCCCCATTATTTTTAATGTTGTAGAACAGATGAAAGAGCGGATGGATTTTGAAAGAGATTGAAAAATAAATTTGGATTAAAATGGTTTACTTCGGAATAGATCAATTGCTGTTATCAAATCCTTCATGGAAGCATCAACGAATTGCGTTGGTTACCAATGAAGCAGCTACAACATACAATGGAATTGCATCTAGGAAAGCTCTGCAGGATATAGGATTTAATCTGGTTAAACTATTTTCACCAGAGCATGGCTTGTCTGCAAAAGGCGCAGATGGAGAAGCGATACATGATGGCATTGATGAGTTAACAGATTTGCCAATTATTAGTTTGTATGGAACTAAGCTTACACCAACTGCAACAGATCTTTCCAATATAGATCTTATTATTTTTGATATTCCAGATGTGGGTGTTCGGTTTTATACTTATTTATGGACCCTCACTTATGTGATGGAATCATGCGCAATAAATAAAAAGAAATTAGTTGTGCTAGATAGGCCCAATCCATTATCGGGTAATATACAATTAGCGGAAGGTCCATTTTTAGATGATTTGAGCAGTTCATTTATTGGCAGATGGTCAATACCAATAAGGCATTCGTGTACATTAGGAGAATTGGCGAGGTATTTTAATGCAACACAACATTTACAAGTTGATCTAGAAATTATTGCATGTAGTAATTGGAAAAGAGATTTTTTTGAACCAGATTGGAAGTTGCCATTTGTAGGCACTTCTCCTGCGCTACAATCATTTGAAAGTATATTATTGTATCCTGCACTTTGTTTTTTAGAAGCCACTAATATTTCTGAAGGAAGGGGTACCGAAGAAGCTTTTCAAATAGTGGGAGCGCCATGGTTAAAGCATACTGCTATTAGTTTACAATTGAATAATTTATTGGCAGAGGAAATATATAGCGAGCCCATTGCGTTTTTACCAGTTGAAGCGAAGTTTGTTGGCGAGCAATGTAATGGCATTAGAATTGCAGTAAAAAATTATAAAGAATTTAAACCTGTATTTTTAGGCTTTTTACTATTAAAACTTCTGAAAGAAATGCATCCCAATAATTTTAAATGGAACAATTATAAAACCAATGTAAACCCTCAAGGCGATAAGCATTTAGATAAATTAATAGGAATTACCAATAGTGAAGCTTTATTTGAGTTACCATTTCCTACCTTCTTAAAAACAATAACAAAACTTACGTCACCGTCAAATTGGGAATCTACAATAGATAATTTTTTACTTTATTGATCTGTATTGTTCATTAAATCTCTTATAACAACACTTGCTACCATACATCCAAAAATAGCAGGCATATAACTGATGGTACCAATAATTGATTTTTTAGGAAATGCTTTTTCGGTTTCTATAATTTTTGATTGATCAACTTTTTCTGGACTAAAAACAACAGTCAACCCTTTATAAATTCCTAAAGCATGTAATTTCTTTCGAACATAACTTGCTAAATTGCATTGATAAGTTTTTGAAATATCGGTTATTACAACTTGCGAGGGATCTAATTTTCCGCCTGCACCCAATGAACTTACAATAGGTATATTTCTATCAATGCAAGACTTAATAAAAAATACTTTAGGGCTCAGCGTATCAATACAATCAACCGCATAATCATAATGGCATTCATCTAATAAAATACTTGTCTCTTCTTCTTTTATATAAATAGATTTAATAGTAAGATTAAGTTGAGGGTTGATGTCTTTTAACCTTGCAGCCATTACCTCCGTTTTAAGTAACCCTGCAGTAGAATGCAGTGCCGGTATTTGCCTATTAGTATTGCTCAAATCAATTGTATCGGCATCAACAATAGTCATTTTACTTACTCCAGCCCTTGCAATCATTTCGGCACATATACCACCAACACCGCCAAGCCCAACAACCAATACATGTTTTTGAATTAATAAATTAGTAGAATCATCTCCCAATAATAATTGTGTTCGGCTCATCCAATATGGAATCATGAGTTATGAATTATGAGTTATGAGTTAAGAATTCTTATCTTCAATGCAAAAATGCTATTATGAATCCACTAATAAAAATATTTTCTTTATCCCTCATTTTAATTTGCAATATTTCCTTTGCTCAACCTTCGATTAAAATAATAGACACAAGCACTAAAACAAGTATCAGAGGCTTAAGTGTTGTAACTGATAATACTGTGTGGGTAAGTGGCAACAAGGGTTCTGTGGGCAAGTCTTTGGATGGAGGAAAATCATGGAAATGGATAACTGTTAAAGGTTATGAAAAAAATGATTTCAGGGATATAGAAGCTTTTGATGACACAACTGCTATCATTATGGGCATTACTGAACCCGCAATCATTTTAAAAACAAAAGATGGCGGAAACAATTGGTACAAGGTTTTTGAAGACACTACTAAAGGCGCTTTTTTGGATGCGATGGATTTTACAAAAATCGATAACAAATGGATTGGCAGAGTTATTGGCGATCCCATTAATGATAAAATGTATTTACTATCAACTAATGATGCAGGTGAAACTTGGAATAAACTAAACAATGAAGAAGCCTCAAATTACAGTCCCTTCAATAAAGGAGAAGCTTTTTTTGCTGCAAGCGGAACCAATATTCAGTTTTCGGAATGGACCAATAACGGTCCCATTTTAGCAGTTAGTGGAGGAGCTTTTTCAAGACTGTGGTGTACTTTTTATTGCAAAAGAGTTTCATCAATTCCTATACTTCAAGGCAATGAATCTTCGGGTGCATTTTCTATAGCTGCTAGTCCTGTTATTGGCAGAGCAATTATTGTTGGTGGTGATTATAAAAAAGATACTACATCAATTAATAATTGTGTTTTAGTAGAAATGAAAAGCATGTATGAATTTGAGTTTACAAAACCCATTACCAACCCGCATGGATTTAGATCATGCGTTATTTATATTGATGAAAAAAACCTAGTTACTTGTGGCACTTCGGGTGTTGATGTATCTAAAGATGCCGGTAAAAATTGGCAACTTATTTCTAAGCAAAGTTTTAATGTTGTACAAAAAGCAAGAAACGGAAAAGCCATATATTTAGCGGGTGACAAAGGAAAAATTGGAAAGCTGCTGTTGAATTAATTATAAAGCAGCTTGCATTTTTTCTACCATTTTATAAGTAGCTGGGCAATAAGAAATATTTTGCTGATGAACATGAATATATTCCACCATTTTCTTTTTCTTTAGATGAGGGAACCCTGCACAATCATCAGGACGAACTTCGTATATACTGCACATATTATTAGTAGTATTTAAGAACTGGCAAGGTTGACTAGTATTCATCCAATCCTTATCTTTTTTATCGAAATACAACCATTTTTCTTTGAACTCATTTGGAGTAATTTCAAAATGAGCAGCTATGCGTTTAATATCTTTTGTAGTAAAAGTGGGGCTCATTGTTTTACAGCAATTTGCGCAACTCAAACAATCTATTTCTTTCCAAACTTCGGCATCAATTTTTTCAGCTAATTTATCTAATCCTTTGGGTGGAGTTTTTTCTAACTTCCCTAAAAATCGTTTCATTGTCTTTTGGTGATAACGTACTTTCTGCTTGAACGATCTTAAATTTACTTGCATGAGGACAATTCGATTTTATACTAAAGGCGAATGTACGGATATAGCGCTTATCTTTAACTTAATAACTCAAATACTTAATAACTCAATAACTTAATCCGTGTGGGAAGCTTATAAAAAAGGATATAAAGCATACTTAAGGTTAGAGCGCTCATTGAGTGATAATACAGTGGAAGCTTATTTGCGTGATATTGGCAAACTCACCGACTATTTGCAAGTAAGTCAGCAATTAAAAAACCCTGGAGAGCTTACCCTGAAAGATTTACAAACATTTGTAAAATGGGTTGGAGAACTAGGAATGACGTCTACTTCACAATCGCGTATGATTTCTGGTATTAGAAGTTTTTACAAATATTGCATGATAGAACAAATTTGCGTTGCCGATCCCTCTGTTTTATTAGATGCCCCTAAAACCAAGAGGGCATTGCCCGACACATTAAGTTTTGAAGAGATAGAAAAAATGATCGCTCAAATTGATTTGAGTAGTTCTGAAGGTGAAAGAAATAAAGCCATCATTGAAACTATGTATAGCTGTGGATTAAGAGTAAGTGAAGTAGTGAATTTAAAAATATCTGGGCTTTACCTCGATGTGGGATTTATAAGAGTAATTGGTAAAGGCGATAAAGAGCGTTTAATACCTATAGGGTCAGATGCAATTAAATACATCAATATTTATAAAACAACTACCCGATCTCATCAGGAAATCAAAGCTGGTTTTGAGGATTTTCTTTTTCTCAATAGAAGGGGTAAAAATCTAACAAGGGTAATGATATTTTATATTATAAAAGGCCTTGCACTAAAAGCTGATATTAAAAAGACTATTTCTCCGCATACATTGCGACATTCATTTGCTACACATTTAGTAGAAGGTGGGGCAGATTTAAGGGCAGTTCAAGAGATGTTGGGACATGAAAGCATTACTACAACTGAAATTTACACCCATTTAGACCGAGATTTCCTCAGAGACACCTTACAACGCTTTCACCCAGGATTTAAATAATTAAAAAATATTATTCCATTTCAAGGGCAACACGTAGGTTTGCCTTCTTAAAAAACAACAATATGAAAAAAATAATGCTTGCCGTAGTTTTATTTTGCGGCTTATCGGGAATGGCTCAAATTAAAATGCCAGCTCCTAGTTCAACACAAAAAATTTCTCAAGATTTTGGAATGGGGAAAATCGAATTAACTTATTCTCGTCCCAACATTAAGGGAAGAGCGATGTTAAAAGACAATAGTGAATTGGCTCCATTTGGTAAACTTTGGAGAACAGGTGCAAACGCTGCAACTCGTCTTTATTTTTCAGATAATGTAATGATGGGTGGTAAATTATTGGATACTGGTGCGTATGTATTGTATGTAGTTCCTGCAAAAGATATGTGGGAAATTGTAATCAATAAAGGGTTAACAAACTGGGGAACTGATGGCTATAAAGAAAGTGAAGATGTAGTTCGTTTTAAAGTGAAAGCAAATAAAATAAATGGTGATGCTGTTGAAACGCTTACTATGCAATTTGCAAATGTTCAAGCCGAAAGTTGTGATTTACATATCATGTGGGGAAACACAGCAGTTAGTGTACCAATGAGTACTAATGTAAAAGATCGTATTCGTGCACAGGTTGAAAAAGCATTAGGTGCCGATAAAGTAAGTCCTGCTGCATATGGTTCTGCTGCTACTTTTTATTATGAGTGGGATAAGAATAATGAAAAAGCTTTAGAAAATGTAAAGAAAGCTACTGATGCAAATCCAAAAGCTTTTTGGTTGTTTTTACAAACAGCTAAAATTCAAAAAGATATGGGCGATAAAGTTGGAGCAAAAGCAAGTGCAGAAAAATGTATAGCTATTGCTACAGAAGCTAAAAACGATGATTATGTTCGTCAGGCTAATGAGTTGATTAAGAAATTGTAGGTTTAGTTTTTAATGCTTACCTCGCATTAGGCGATGGTTTATAGGGCATGTAAGGTTTATAGGGTTTATACAGTTTATCTGGTTTATATTATTTAAATAACCTTATATACTTTATAAACCCTATATAATTTATATTCTGTGTGTAGTCTTTTGTTTATAGTGTTTATATAGTAATCCAGGAACTCAAAATGGCAGACTATTATTTCGGTTTCTTGAAAAATCTTCTTTGCAATCATTATTCGGAGTATGCAAAACTGATGAAACATCAAGTTTGGAGTTGGGTGCAAGTTTTTTTATATCTCAAATTATTAAAAATTAGAACATTACATTTTAAACTATAATAAATGAAAAGAGATAAAGCAATTGACACTGTAAAGGAATTGCCAAAAGAATTTGAAGTAGAAGCCCTTATCGATAAACTTATTTTTGTTGAAAAAGTAGAGCAAGGTTTAGTCCAATTAAAAAAGGGGAAAACTGTAACACATGAAAAAGTGAAGGAAATCGCCAAAAAATGATAAAAATAGTTTGGACAGATTTAGCACTTGATGATTTAAGATTTATTCATCTGTAATTCGTGAATTGATCGAAGGGAATTACAGAATAATATATAAAATTTTTCTTACTAAAATTGCTATAGTTCGCGTTCATCATGCAGCAAGACAATTAAAATAAGCATATCACTCCCAATAATAAACTTTGCAAAAAAGAGATTTCTCCATTTGCTTTAAAGAAGCTATAAAATTTATGAGATTTCTCTCTTCGTTCGAAATGACGTTTTGCCGAAATGACGTAAACCCGTGATCTCCTAAACCCGTGATCCCTAAACCCGCAACGACCCAATCCCGTAATGACGGATGCCTACCATCGCCAAAGGCTAGATTGGCAGGCTCAAACTATACGTCTTTTCTTCTCGCCGTATCTTCTAAGAAACAAAAAACGAAAAACAGTTGTACACTTGGACAACTCACGTATCTTTGATTATTGAATCCAAATCAAAAAATACGGACAATCATTTTTTACAAAAACTATTTTACTGATTTTTTTGTGAAACAGAAACAAAAAGTAAAAGACAAAATTGTATGGACTTTTGATTTGATTGAAATGATTGATAAAGTTCCAGAAACATATCTTAAACATTTGGAAGGCATAGACAAACTATATGAAATTAGAATTCAAAATGGGAGCGAAATTTTTAGAATATTTTGCTTTTTCGATGAAGGAAATTTAGTTATAGGTATGAATGGCTTTCAAAAGAAAACTCAAAAGACACCAAAAAAAGAAATTGAAAAAGCTTTAAAAATTAAAACTGAATATTATGAAAATAAATAAAAATATTAAGACACTTTCAGAATTTAAGGATGAACATTATGGCAAAATTGGTTCTACTAAACGTGATAAATTAGAAAAAGGATTTGAGGCATTTAAACTTGGTGCTTTAATTCAAGAAGCTAGGATTGAACAAGGTTTAACACAAGAACAACTTGCAGTTAAATGTGGAACTAATAAGGCATATATTTCAAGAGTTGAAAACAATATTAAAGACGTTCGTATTTCAACTTTACAAAAAATAGTTGAACTAGGATTTGGCGGTCAACTACAATTATCTATCAAACTTTAGATTAAAAAGAGCTAACTATATCAGACTTTACTTTACTCTATTCTGTTTTTAAATTTTATTCAGCAACCAATTCCGTTTACCTACCCTTCGACCATCGCCTAAGGCGAAACAGGTAAGCTCCCCGACTAGTCGGTACGCGGCAGGTTGACATTATAAACTCTATAAACTATTGACCAGTGTAAATTTCTATCCTTCGACAGGCTCAGGATGACATTATAAACTATATATACTATATAAACTCTATAAACCTTTTAACTCCTAAGCCTCCGCCATATCAGGAATAGCTTCCGCTTTATAAGCGCCAGCATCTAACTTAGCTTTTGTTTCGCTAAAGGCAATTAACGTTTCTTCTATATCAATATCTGTGTGAGCAGCAGATGGAATTAATCGAAAAATAATATGCCCTTTTGGAATTACTGGATATATAATAATTGAAGCAAAAACATGATAATTCTCTCTTAAATCCACTACCATAGCCGAAGCTTCTTCTACCCCACCTGTCATGTAAACAGGAGTAACAGGACTATCGGTTTTACCAATACCAAATCCTCGAGATTTCAGTCCATTTTGTAATTTCAAAGCATTACTCCACAATTTATCTTTCAATTCTGGCATGGTACGCAACATATCCAAGCGCTTTAAATTGCCCAATACAATTGGCATAGGTAAACTCTTTGCAAATATTTGACTACGAATATTGTATCTAATAAAATCAATGATAGCCTTATCACCTGCTACAAATGCACCGATTGAAGCCATACTTTTAGCAAAAGTAGAAAAGTATAAATCAATCTGATCTTGACATCCTTGAGCTTCACCAGCACCAGCACCAGTTTTACCCAATGTCCCAAAACCATGCGCATCATCAACCATCAATCTAAATTCATATTTCGATTTTAGTGCAGCTATTTCTTTCAATTTACCTTGATCGCCTGCCATTCCAAAAACTCCTTCAGTAATCAGCAATATTCCACCAGTTTTTTGCTTCTCAATAAGTTGAGTTGCTCTAATTAATTGCTTTTCACAATCTTCCAAATCATTGTGCTTATAAACATATCTGTGACCAGTATGTAATCTTAAGCCATCTATAATACAAGCATGGCACTCTGCATCGTAAACAATGATGTCGTGTCGTCCACAAATAGCATCAATAGTACTCATTATGCCTTGGTAACCAAAATTCATTAGAATTGAATCTTCTTTCTCTTCAAAAGTGGCTAATTCACGCTCTAATTGCTCGTGATGATTGGAATTTCCACTCATCATCCTCGCTCCCATTGGATAAGCTAAACCATACTCTTTTGAAGCATCAGCATCAATTTTCCTTACTTCAGGATGATTGGCCAACCCTAAATAGTTATTAAGGCTCCATACAATCATTTCTTTACCTCTAAACTTCATTCTACTGCTTATTTCTCCTTCCAATTTAGGAAAAGAAAAATAACCATGTGCGCGTTCACGATGCTGCCCTAAAGGACCAGCATTTCTTAATAATTTTTCGAAGATATCTGCCATATTAATAAATAATTATCTTTTAATAAAACTGTGCAAAATTAATGAAAATGGAGGAAAGCACAAATGGATTTATACACCAATGCTTATCTTTAGACACTAATTAACGATTATGCAAGTTTTTAGTTCAAAAAGAACCATAAAAAATAGTTTGTTTTATACTTGCCTGGCAATAGGTATAAGTATTTTAAACACAAATTCTTTAGATGCTCAAAATGCTATGAAGCCATCTATTAAAGCTACTTCACCCAAGCTGGTGGTTGGAATTGTGATAGACCAAATGAGGTGGGATTATCTGTATCGTTTTGCCCCACTATTTAAATCTACTGGCGGTTTTAAAAGAATGATGAATGAAGGATTTAGTTGCGATAATACACAAATTGGTTATACCCCTTCTGTTACTGCATGTGGCCATACTGGCATTTACACAGGATCTGTTCCTGCAATACACGGAATTACTGGTAATGCCTGGTATGATGGTCAGTTAAAAAGAGCTGTTTATTGTGCCGAAGATAAAACGGTGGATGGTGTTGGTGCAAAAGGAGCAAGTGACGGACAAATGAGTCCGAAAAATATGCTTACCACAACTATTTGCGACGAATTGAGACTTGCCACCAATTTTAAAAGTAAAGTAATTGGCATTGCATTAAAAGATAGAGGCTCTATTTTACCTGCTGGTCATTCGGCAAATGGTGCTTATTGGTTTGATGCTAAATCTGGCAACTTTATTACGAGCACTTATTACATGAACCAATTGCCCAATTGGGTTACTGATTTTAATAATAGAAAACTAGGTGACTCTCTATTAAAATTAGGATGGACTAAAAAATTAAAAGACGAAGAATATTTACAATATGCAACGGCAGATGAAGAGGCTTATGAAAATACTCCTTTTGGAAAATCACAAACTAAAATGCCTTATGAATTAACAAGAACCGATGCAGAAGGATATGGCAAAGTTTCTTCTTCACCACATGGCAATACTATAACAAGCGAAATGGCTAAAGCAGCAATTATTGCAGAAGATTTAGGTAAAGATGATGTAACCGATTTTTTAGCAGTTAGCTATTCTTCTCCAGATTATATTGGTCACTCTTTTGGTCCAAATTCTTGGGAACAAGTAGATGACTTTGTTCGTTTAGATGACGAGCTTGGTAAACTTTTTGATTTTTTAGATGCTAAAATTGGTAAAGGTAAGTACACTGCTTTCTTAAGTGCTGATCATGCAGTTGCACATATTCCCGGTTTTATGAAAGAAAATAAATTACCAGGAGGTACAGTTGATGATAAAAAAACAATGGTTGATTTGAACACAATTATAAAAGAGAAATTTAATGTTGAAAATTTAATAGTTAGCATGTTTAACTATCAAGTCCATTTTAACAGAACTAAATTAGATACTAGTAATATTGATAAAAAAATATTACACAATATGGTGATTCAATATTTTCTAAAAATGGATGCTGTTTCAAACGCATTTCCAACATCAGAAATACTTACTTCACCAATGCCTCAAGTATTAAGAGAAAAATTAGCAAATGGATTTTTCTATAACAGAAGCGGTGATATTCAAATTATTTTAAAGCCCGGCTATATAGATGGAGGAGCAACTGGCACCACTCATGGTTTATGGTATCCTTATGATGCACATATTCCGTTATTGTGGTATGGTTGGGGAATAAAACAAGGCAGCTCTAATAGAGAAGTGTATATGCATGATATTGCAAGCACTATTGCTGCTTTACTTCATATTCAAATGCCAAGTGGAAATATTGGCAAACCAATTGTAGAAGTATTACAATAAAATAACTTTTAACAAAAAATCTTTGAAATATATCTAATGGCTATATTTTCATTGATGAACTATTGCTAATATTACATAAAATTGCAATAAACCAAAATCAATATCAAATGAAAAAACAAATCCTGTTAATTTCCTTTTCATTGCTGATTCTTTTATCAAGCAATGCTCAATTAAATCTATCCGACAAAATTCCTCTCGACCCTAAAGTAAAAACGGGTAAACTATCTAACGGACTTACCTATTATATCAGGGCCAATCAAAAACCTGAGAAAAAAGTAGAGTTGCGTTTAGTTGTAAATGCTGGTTCTATTTTAGAAGATAATGATCAGCAAGGACTGGCGCACTTTACAGAGCATATGTCGTTCAACGGAACTAAAAATTTTAAAAAAAATGAGCTTGTTAGTTTCTTGCAAAACATTGGAGTAGAGTTTGGGGCTGATTTAAATGCCTATACCGGATTTGATGAAACTGTTTATATACTTCCTATCCCATTAAGTGATCCATCCAACTTTAAAAAAGGGATGCAAGTTTTGCAGGACTGGGCATCTACTGTTGCTTTTGAAAATAAACAAATTGATGATGAACGCGGTGTTGTATTAGAAGAAAGCAGATCTGGCAAAGGAGCAGAAGATCGTATGTTCAGACAAATATATCCTAGACAATATGCGGGTTCTAAATATGCATTAAGACTACCAATTGGAAAGGATAGTATTTTAAAAACCTTTAAGTACGACGTAATCAAACGTTTTTACCGCGATTGGTACCGTCCGAATTTAATGGCTGTAGTAGTAGTTGGCGATATAGATGTTGCTGCAACAGAAAAGATGATCAAAGAAATGTTTGGGACACTAAAAAACCCTGCTAACCCTCGTCCAAGAGTTGCACCTTCTTTGCCTTTAAGAACAAAAAATGAAACATTAATTGTTACAGATAAAGAAGCCACCAATTATAGAATACAATTAAACTATGCAGCAGTCCCATCAAAAACAGAAGTTACTATTGGCGATTATAGAAAAGAGTCATTGATTAAAAATATGTTTACTTCTATGCTTAATCAACGCATGAGTGAATTATCTCAAAGTGCCAACCCGCCTTTTATTGGAGCTGGTGCTGGTTTTAATTCTTATGCAAGGGGATATGAAGGTTTTGTTAATGTGGCTATACCTGGTAAGAAAGGGATTGATACAGCATTAATTGCATTACTTACAGAGGTAGAAAGAGTAAAAAAATTCGGATTTACGCAAGGTGAATTAGATAGGGTTAAAAAATCTCAGCTTGCATCAATTGAGCGAAGTTATAATAACCGCGACAAAACACCCTCTGAGCAAATTATTGAAGAATATATTCAGTATTTTCTACAACAAGAACCTAGTCCTGGAATTGAAACAGAATTTAATTATACCAAAGAATTATTACCAGGCATAAAACTAGAAGAAGTAAATGCAATAGCCAATGAGTTAAAGCAAAACGAAAAAGTTTTTGCAAGTATTCAAGGACCAGAAAAGTCTGATACTCCAATTCCTACAAACAATGCAATACTTGCTGCAATTGAAAATATAAGCAAGGCTCCTATTAAAGCGTATGAAGAGAAAGCGTTAGCTGCTAGCCTTTTAAAAACAAAACCAACAGCAGGAGCTTTGGTTAAAGAAACAACAAATGATGTTTTAGGAATTACCGAATTACAATATAGTAACGGAACAAGAATTATTGTAAAAAATACCAACTTTAAGCAAGATGAAATTATCTTAACCGGATTTAAAAAAGGTGGAACGAGCTTGTATGGAATAGCAGATAAATATAGCGCAAGTAATGCTACTGCTGCTGTTCAGCAAATGGGGATTGGGGATTTTAATCCAGTTGATTTACGAAAATTCATGGCAGGTAAAATAGCCAATGCAAGTGTTGGATTAAATGATTTAAGCACAAGAGTTAGTGGAAATAGTACCATTAAAGACGCAGAATCAATGTTGCAATTAATGTATCTCTATTTTACCAATGTGCGAAAAGATGAAGCATTGTTTAATGGTTGGAAAGAGAAGCAAAAAGCGCAAGTTCAATTTATGATGGCCGACCCTACCGCTTCATTTGTTGATAGTATAGTGGGAGTAATTTATGATGGCAACCCGCTTGCGCCTTCTGCATTTCCTAAAGCAAGTGATTTTGACAAAATAAATCTTGATAGGTCATTAGAAATATACAAAGATCTTACGAATGACGCCAATGACTTTACATTTATTTTTGTGGGCAATGTAGATATTCAATTGATGAAGCCGCTATTTGCAACCTATATTGGAGGCTTGCCATCAAAAGGAAAAGCTGGCGCTTTTAAAGATAATGGCGTTAGAGTTACCAAAGGAGTTAAAGAAGTTAATTTGTATAAAGGCAAAGAAGCAAAGAGTTTTATCTTTAACATTTATTCTGGTGAAGTGAAATATTCAGAAGACCTTGCTTTACAAACACAAATGCTTAATGAAATTATTAACATCAAAATTATTGAAGACTTAAGGGAAAAAATTGGTGGAATCTACAGTGGAGGCATCAATGGTGCAATTACTAAATACCCTTTTCAGGGTTATACATTAGCAATGCAATTACCATGCGGACCAGAGAATGTAGATAAGTTAAAGAAAGCAGCGGCTGATGAAATTGAAAAGATTAAAACAAACGGACCAGAGCAAAAAGACCTTGATAAAGTTAAAAAAGCTTTATTAGAAAAATACACGGTTAACATTAAAGAAAACCGTTATTGGAGTGGGTTGTTACAAGGTGTATATTTTCAAGAAAATAATCAACAAAGAATAATAGACTATGTACAAATTGTAAATGCTGTTACTGTTGAAAATATTAAATCCGCAGCAAACACAATATTTGATGGCAAGAATATTGTTAATGGCACACTCTTTCCAGAGAAAAAATAATATATTTTGATTAACAAAAAGGCTCCGATAAATCGGGGCCTTTTTTATTTGTATATTTATTCAATTTTGATTGATCAAATTATGCTTAAAAGATTTACAAAAAAATTATTTTCAGTAACAGCGTTGCAACCCTTTTTAAATGAGTGCAACTATTATTGGCAATACATCATCCACTTCAATCGAAATAAAAAGTTCATTTTAAATAACCCCACAAAGCCTATCCCTCCTAACCGTGATCTTTTTGAAACTTTTAAATTAGATTACGAATTATTTTTTGCAGATGGACAACTCGCTGCTAAGGAAATTATCGAATATTATCATTTATATTCATCAACTCAAAACGAAAAAACTTATGTGCTCGATTGGGGATGTGGTGTTGGCAGGGTTATTCAACATATCCCAACTTTTTTACCCAATCCTATTTGTTATGGAGCAGATATTAATAAAGAGAGAATAGAATGGAACAGATCGCATATTTCGAACATTTTATTTGATGTAATTGAATACAAACATTTACCCTATCCCTCATCGTTTTTTAATCTTATTTATGGAATTTCTGTATTAACGCATATTCATTCAACTGAGCAACTATTTTGGATAAAGGAATTAAAAAGAATAATGCAACCAGGTGCAATTGCCATTATTTCAACACATGGAAATCATTATTACAACCAGCTTAGCACAAAAGAACAACAGACAATTTCTACTAATGGTTCAATAACCAATGAATACAAAATTGACGGGCACCATTTAATGACTACTTATAATGATCCAATTGCATTTCGTGTTTTATTAGAACAATATTTTGAAATCAAAGCATGCTATGAAGGAAAAAGCCACCCAGAAAAACTAGGTGGCCAAGATCTTTGGATAGTTATGAATGTTTAACTATTTACCTACTTCTGCTTCTCTCTTAGCTTTATACTCAGGATTCTTCAACAACTTCTGCACTTCATTTAAATTGCCAATATAAATACTGCGACCATGAGTTCCTAGAACAATTTCATTTTCACGAGGCTGAATAACTATATCATGAATTGGAACGCTATATGGCAAGCCTTTGCTCCACATCATATTGGTATTCCCTCCATCAATACTTACATACAATCCTCCATCAGTGCCTGTGTAAATAATGTTTTCATTTGTCAAATCTTCTTTCACCACATTTACAGGTTCTGCTGGTAAGTCTTTAGCAATCTGCTTCCAATTGGCACCATAATCTTCACTCATGTATACATAAGAATTAAAGTGATCATTACGATATCCATTTAATGAAATATATACCCTGCCTTCTTTAAAAGCACTTGCGGTTACTCTACTAACGTATAAGCCTTTTGGCAATTGACGATTGTTTAGTAAAGTCCAGCTATATCCTCCATCTTTAGTTACTTGAATATTTCCATCATCAGAACCTGTATAAATTAATCCGAATCTTAAAGGACTTTCACTCATTGTACTTAGGGTTCCAAAAGGAACATCTCCTTGTGCAGGATTAGTAGTTAAATCGCCACTCATTACCATTAAACTATCGCCTTTATTAAAAGAGCGATGAAATTTATTGCTTCCGTAATAAAAAACATCTTGGTTATGACGGCTGATTAATATTGGAGATTGCCAGTTATATCGTAATGGAGATTCTCCCAAATCTCTAGCAGGCCTAACAGACTTCCCTCTTTCTTTAGAACCAACAACCTGACGATTATATACTCCAAACTGCGATCCACTATACACTGTTTTGTTATCTCTCCAATCTACTTGTACCTGCATTCCATCTCCACCGCCTATGCCTTTAAATGGATTTTCGCCGCTATCATACCAATCATAATTTTCTCTTGTTGCACTAGAGCCAAACCAAGTTCCATTGTCTTGCAAGCCACCATAAACGTTATAAGGACGGGCCATATCAACAGCAATACCATAAAACTGTCCAACTGCTGGTGTATTTGCTTTAAACCAATGTGCTCCATTATCATAACTTATATTTAATCCGCCATCATTGCCATTAAAAATATGATTGTCTTTATTAGGGTTCATCCAAATAACATGATGATCTGAGTGAACATTCTCTTTGCCTATTGATTTAAAATTAGCACCACCATCTGTACTCATAATTACATCTACACCTGTTAATACCACTTTGTTTTCATTAGTTGGACTAACAAATACTTTTCCGAAATAATATCCATAAGTGCTGTAAATTCCAATTGGAGATTTATTGGTTTTCTTCCAAGACTTTCCTGCGTCATCACTACGATACAATTCACAACCAATAATTGGTGTTTCAAATAATGCAGTATTTGCATCATACATATAATCCCAAATAACTGAAGGAGGAAATTTATCGTTCTTCACCATTTCTTTGATAGTGCCTGCAGTATATTTTTGAGGAATGCCATTTCTAGAAAATGAAATAAAAGCGCTTAATTTTTTATCATCCAATGCTAAAAACTGTTCTTTTGATAAGTTGTTGAAGTCTTTCAAAATATATCTTGTAGTATCAACATTAACTTTTACACTTTCTGCCTGTCTTCCATTATTATCAATTACAGCATATACAATATTGGGGTTCTTAGGATAAACAGCTAAACCAATTCTACCAACTCCATCCCCAGTTGGGAAGCCGCTAGTAGATGTTGAAATTAACTCCCAGTTATCACCGCCATTTATACTTTTAAAAATGCCGCCAGACTTTCCACTCTCTTCAAAATTCCAAGCCTTTCTTGTTTTGTACCACATTGCAGCATATAATTCATTGGGGTTTTGAGGATTCATATCAAGATCAATGCCACCAGTATTTTCATCAATATATAAAGTATGTTTCCAAGTTTTACCACCATCTGTTGTTTTATAAATACCTCTATCTTTATTAGGAGAATACAAATGCCCTAAAGCAGCTACCCATGCAGTATTAGGGTCGGTTGTATGTAACTGAATTTTACCAATATGATGGCTCTCTGGCAAGCCCAAATAATCCCAAGTTTTACCATTATCATCCGACTTAAATACACCTAAACCAGCATAGGTAGATCTACTACTATTTACTTCGCCAGTACCTACCCAAATACGTTTGGAAGCCCAGTTAACAGCAATATCTCCAATAGTAAGAATATCTGTTGAATCAAAAATGGGTACAAAACTCTGCCCATTATTTACAGAATACCAAAGTCCACCTGTAGCATAAGCAACGTAAAATTCTGTAGGGTCGGCAGGATTTACTTCAAAATCTACAACTCTTCCACTCATTATACTTGGACCGATATTGCGAAAGGAAGTGTTATTTAGTAAAGACTTTTTATTCAATTCTTTTCGAGCATCCATCGTTTTTAAACGATCGGTACCAGAAGTTGGCTTTACTTGCGCTACTAAATGAAAACAGGCAAGAATTAACAAGAAAGTAAATAATTTTCTCATGGCAGTGTTGTATTTTTGGAGTTCGAATGTAAGTAATATGCGTTACCTATTATTACCATTGCTCATTTTTTTTGCTTTAACAGCAAGTTCTCAGTGTAAAACCTTTGAATTGGCTTCTAATGGTGATACAATGAACTGTGTTGACATGAAGGGTTTGAAGCAGGGAAAATGGAAAGCGAGCTATCCAAAATTGAGAGGAGAACCTGGGTATGATGAGGAAGGCGAATACAAAAACGATCGCAAAGATGGGAAATGGCGCACTTATAATTTACTAGGAGATTTGCTGGCACAAGAGAATTACAAGTGGGGTAACAAAAGTGCTAAGTGCTATTATTTTACACTTGCTGGTTTGGAACATGAAGAAAGTTGGAGAGCGGTAAATCCGGATAAATCTTATGACACCATTGATGTTCAGGACATTAGAGACCCTAATAAATATGAGAAAGTAATTGTAAAAACAGATGGTATTTCTTTAAAACATGGAATTTGGAAATATTATGTTCCAGGTACAGGAAATGTTACCGAAACATTGGAGTATTTTATGGATAAATTAAAAAACCCTGATGATGAGTTAAACGCAATGTTTAAAGATTCTAAATTGTTGATGCCGAGTAAAGCAGATAGCACTGCTACCAAAAAATCGGTTCCAAAAGAAGTACTTGAATTTGAAAAAAAGAATCACAAGAAAACAAAGCCAAAAACAGGCAAAACAATTCCAAATCACAACTAAATATCACTAACCTTAATACCTAAGGGCTGAATCAGTTGATTCACAAATTTCATTATACCCTGCGACTTTTTTTTCTTTTTGGCATATACACAATCCATTAAAATATATTTTTCATACCCATTCATAATTACTTCATTTTGATAGTTTTTAAGCAATGATTGAAGTACTGGTAAATTAATTAATTCAAACCGGTTTTGATGGCGAGATAAAATAGTAGGATGATCAAATGAATAGCCACTTATATGTAAAAAAAGCAAAGGTTCAGTTTGATTAACTACATAAGAATCATCAATTAAATCAATAGATCGCTCATGCAAATTCCAGTAGGCAACATTTGCACCAGGGTTATTAAATATGTCCACATTACTAAATAACAGAGTTGCTAAATTTAACCATAATTGATCGACTCCCATACCTTCAGCAAAATTATAATAACATTCATTTTTCAAATGTTCCATCCACCAATGAATAAAGGCATTTACATTTTGGGTGGGCTTCATTGCCATGAAACCAGCGTTATATAATCCTGATCGAAGTGTATCTCTTTCTCGAGGTAAAAGATGATCGAAAGGATATGGATTTGTAATATGCGGAGTTATTAATAAATCATTTTGTAGCATTGCGGTTTCAACCGAATTGAATGAATTAAATACCCATATATCAGCATCCAAATAAACCAATAAATCTGGTTCGAACTTACTAAAAATATATTGTGCAACAAATGCTTTCATTGCACAATTCAATTCAATTACTGTGTATTGCTGTGCCATTAAATTAAAATTGGGAAATCCTAATTTTCCAGACTCCATTAAAGTATACGGCTCAAATTCAGATACAGAAAAACGGTTATTGATTTCGTCTGTTAAAGCAATGATTACTTGATACTCGGGATTGAACTTTACAAAAGAATCAGCCATTGTTTTACAATGTGCTAAATGATTGGCAGAACAAACAGTATATAAAATTTTCTTTACGAACATTTTTCAGCTACAATAATAGTGTTTAAATAAAACTTATCGGACTTTGGCCACAAAGGGTCTGTTATGTAAAATAACCCGTTTAAAAAAGGTACTACCATCTGACGAACCAACTTTTTAAAGATATTAAATTTAGAAAAAAAGAAGACATTATTTAACCAATGATCATTAATGTAAACAATAAATAATTGGTGAAATGCACTAATAAAGTGGCCATTTTTATCTGTTATTAAAATGTTGAACCCATTCTTTTCTAACATATCCTTCAAAGCAAATTGAGTATAACGTGCATAATCAATAGGCACTTCATGTTCTTCCCAAGCAAATGGACAAGTAATTAATAGCTTACCCCCCACTTTTAATATGCGATTCAATTCAGGTAAAATTTTAGGCAGTGTAAATACATGCTCAAACACCTCACTACTAAAAATAGAATCAAATTTCTCAGCTTCAAAAGGAATAGTAATCCCATCATAGTAAATATCTACATTTTCATTTGTATGGTTATGCCCTTCGCTATTGTAATCGAGACCAGTATAACTTGCTACATTGGTAAAAAGCGACTGATAAGGCTTTTCACCACAACCAAAATCTAGTAAATTGCCGCTTAATTGTGGAGCGTATAAACTAATTTTGCGGTACAACCCTTTTCTAATAAAATAGAGTGGATGCGAGAGTGTAGGGTTAAAGTTTTGAGGAACCATAAATAATTAGATAATTACTAGCAGCAAGATAAAGCGTTTTAAAGCATGTTGAATCGAATAAAGGGATTTTTATATGATATTGTTTTACTGCTAGCTTGTTTGGGTGGCCGTAAAAAAAGGCAGAAAACGCTATTGATTTGCAGAACCGATGAAATAGGTGATTATATTTTATGGAGAAACTTTTTGAATGAGATTACCTCTCATTACAAAGCCCAACATTATCAAATTCATTTTATAGGCAATATCAGTTGGAAAAGTATTTTCGATCTGCTTGATTTTCATCAAATTGATCAAACAATTTGGGTAAATAAAACAAACTTTAAAAAAAGCCTTTTTTATCGATTTAAATTATTGCGACAAATATACTTAGCATCTTATAATACAGTAATCAATCCCATCTTTTCTAGAGATAAAAGAAACGATGATGCATTTGTAAAAGTAGCTAAATCAAATATTACTATTGGGATGAAAGCAAATACAGAAAGTGTAAAGTCTTATGAAATAGGGTACGATAAAGACTTATATAATCAGTTATTTGATTACCCTAAAAAACCAGTCTTTGAGTTTTACAGAAACAAAGCTTTTACTGAATTTATTACAGGGAGGTCTTCCAATACAATCAATACTAATATAGCAACTAATTTACTTCCTACTTTTACTGGAAGTATACCTACAAACTATATTGTTGTTTTCCCTGGATCAAGAAGTGCTAAAAGGATTTGGCCAATCGAAAATTTTATTGACGTATGCAATTATCTTTATGCTGAATACCAATATACAGTTGTGTTGTGTGGCTCTGTTGGCGACAAAATATATACTGATATCTTTGCCCAAGCATATAAAAATCCTGTAATAGATCTTACTTGTAAAACTTCGTTACCCGAATTGTTAACCATATTTTCGAAAGCCAATATGTTGATTTCTGTAGATACAGGATCAGTTCATTTAGCAGCAGCAGTAAATTGTACAGTTCTTGGCATATTCAATGGATCTCAATACAAAAGATTTGCTCCCTATCCTACCGAATTAAACCAGCGTTTTATTGCAGTATATCCCGATGAAGTTGAACAGGAATTAAACAATGACGAAATAATTGACAAGAAATATGAGTTTGTTGTAGATATTCCTTACGGCAATGTAACACCAATAAAAGTGATTAATTTAATTAAAATCCTGAATTAGAATTATGGAAAATGTTTTAAGCCCAATTGATAATAAATCAGAAACCAAGGTAATAGATTCAATAAAATCTTTATTTATTATTGAGCGATATAACACATTAAATATGGATGTTAATCGTTTTTTTAAGGGCAATGAAACTATCACAATTAGAGAATGTGAAAAAACTGGATATCGATTCTATCATCCATTTCATATTATGGGCGATGATACTTTCTATCAGGATTTACAAGCTAAAAGCGATGATTACTACCCTCAAAAAAAATGGGAACACATTGAAGCTTTAAAATTTATTAAGAAAGATCAATCTGTTCTAGAAGTAGGATGTGCTACTGGGTATTTCCTTAACCAATGTACTAAAAAAGGAGCAACTGCAACTGGGTTAGAACTAAATCAAAAAGCTGCAAATGAAGCAATATCTAAAGGTTTAGATGTTCAATTATCAATGTTAGGGGAACATATAAAAGATAATAAAAACAAATACGACATTATATGTTCATTTCAAGTATTAGAACATATTACAGACGTAGAATCATATTTCTCTGATGCATTAAAATGTTTAAAACCGGGAGGAAAAATAATTCTAGGAGTACCAAACAACAATCCTTACATATTCAAACATGATAAATTTCATATTTTAAACCTACCTCCACATCATGCTGGACTTTGGAATAGAAAAAGTTTTGAAAAAACAGCTGAAATTTTTAACTTAGATATTAATTCAATAAAAGTTTCGCCTTTATTTGAATATAAAGATTGGTATAAGGCACAAATAGATTTTAATCGAACTGCAAATCCATTTTTAGGCTTTTTACTAACGCTCATACCAAGGCCACTTTACAAAATAATCTTAAAAGCTTTTTCAAAATTTATAGATGGTAAAACATTATTTGTAGTATTTGAAAAATCACCAGTTTTCTAGCTTGAGTTTTTTCTTTACAAAGAATAAACTTTTACCTATATTAGTTTTCAATATTATATGCAAACTCTTTAGCCTAAATTGCCAAATTCTGCATATAAATGAATAGCCGAAATGCGATTCATAAATTACAATATTTTCTTTCAGTGAATTAAGATAATTGGTGGTGCTGATTCCTGTATCATCAAATACTGCAAGGGTTTCATTAATGTATTGATATGGCTCATCTTTTATTCTGCACATCAAATCATAGTCCATCCCAATTGTATATTTCAAATTAAACAACCCTACCCTATCATACACTTCCTTTTTAACGAACCAAGTAGGATGTGCAACACTTCGCATACCTCTATACAATTTGTTTTTATCAAATGGCTTACCAACAACTACTCTTTCACCACCTCTTACTAATTCAATATTTCCACTTACCCATTGAACATTATTATTCGTTAGAAAAATGGCATTCACCATTTCAATAACTTTATTAGAAGCATAAGTATCACCTGCATGTAACAAATGAGTAATTGAAAACCTTGCCCTTTGTATCCCTTTATTAAAAGCATCGGCAATTCCATAATCTCTTTCATTCACCCACTTACGTAAACTCGGCTGAGGATGATCATTTAACCAATCAGCAATTTCATTTGTGGTAGATCCATTAATGATAATATGTTCATTGGGGAGCACAATTTGATTATCAATAGAATAGCAAGTTCTCTTTAAATCTGCCAAATTATTGAAACAAATACTAATTACTGTTACTCCAAAATTGTTCATGAATTTCTATTGAATATTTGCAAGTTTTTGTAAAAATAAATCTAATCCCTTTCTCTTATCATCGGTAAATTGATAACTCAAATTTTGAGTATAATATTTTCTGAGGTCGTAATGCTCGTATTCAACCGATTCTAAAACTTCCTCAATATGATTCACTCCATAAGCATTGGCCCTATTAAATGCATCAATAAAGTTATTGTCAATTGTTTTGTTGGCCACCCAAGCTGCAAATACAAATGGCAATCCTGTGTGAGCTTTCCAAGCTGCCCCTAAATCATACACATATTTCGATTTTTTTTGCTGCTCAAGCGCCCTATCGCCAATTACAACCCCTGCAGTTGTTCCTTTAATTTCATCCAAGTAATCGGCGCTTGCATTAACGAATTTCACATTTAAATGCCAGTATTCTTTAAGCAAAATTTTAGCCAAATTAATGGATGTTCTGCTCTGATAATCTAGCATAACTATTTTAACCTCTTCGAGCGGAACTTCACTAAAAATGGCCACAGAAGCAACTTCACCCTCAGTACCTATACAATAATCGGTAATTAACAATGCCTTACTCAATTTTGGAATAATAGCAACTGGCACCAACCCAATATCTATTTGGTTATTTATGAGTTGATCTGCAATTATTCCCGGATAAGCTTCAATAAGCCTTATTTTATCCATCAACCCCGACCTTTTTATACCATACAACAAAGGACGAGTATTCAAATAACTTACGGCTCCAACGCTTAAACTCTTGTTCAATTCAGCTACTTTTGTACAAAGAAAACCAATTATTAGAAATGGAGCTTACAAATTTAACAGCAATCTCTCCAATTGACGGACGATACCGTAAAAAAACCAATCATCTCGACGAATATTTTTCTGAATATGCCCTTATTAAATACAGGGTTTTAGTTGAAATTGAATACTTTTTCTTTCTGGCAGATAAGCGGTTTTTTAAACTCCCTTCAAAAGCTCGTCTTTTCTTAAAAAGAGCCCTTGAAGAATTTAGTTTGGATGATGCACGACAAATTAAACAACTTGAAGCAATTACCAATCATGATGTTAAAGCTGTTGAATATTTCTTGAAAGAATTGGCCGACAAAGCAGGGATTACTTATTTAAAAGAATGGATACATTTTGGATTAACTTCTCAAGACATCAATAACACAGCCATCCCTTTAAGTTGGAAACATGCCATAGAGCATGAATACCTCCCTTCCATAATTAATCTACAAAATAATATTTATCAATTAGCAGCTAAATGGAAAGATGTTCCAATATTGGCACGAACTCACGGTCAACCTGCATCACCTACCAGATTAGGCAAAGAATTGATGGTGTATGTAGAAAGAATTAATAACCAAATTGAATTGTTTAGTAGCATTCCATACTCGGCTAAATTTGGAGGTGCTACAGGTAATTTTAATGCACATCAAATTGCTTTTCCAAAACGCAATTGGGTACAATTAGGCAATGTATTTGTAGAAGACATATTAGGTTTACAACGTATGCAGTTTACTACTCAAATAGAACATTACGATTCGTTAGCTGCACATTTTGATGCAATTAAACGCATCAATAACATTTTAATAGATTTATGCAGAGATATATGGACCTATATAAGCATGGATTACTTTAAACAACAAACCAAAAAAGGCGAAGTAGGATCTTCCGCAATGCCGCACAAAGTAAACCCAATTGATTTTGAAAATGCTGAAGGCAACTTTGGAATTGCAAATAGTTTATTAGAACACTTAAGTAGTAAATTGCCAATTAGCAGACTCCAGAGAGATCTAACTGATTCTACTGTATTAAGAAATATTGGCGTACCAATGGCGCATATAAGCATATCTATACAATCACTACAAAACGGATTATCAAAATTAATATTGAATGAACCTGCAATTAAAGCTGATCTCGAAAACAACTGGGCTGTAGTTACAGAAGCTATACAAACAATTCTTAGACGTGAACAATACCCCAATCCTTATGAGGCATTAAAAGACCTTACTAGAGGAAAAGAAAAAATTGATAAAGCCGCAATCCATCATTTCATTAATTCATTAAAGGTTAGTGCTAGTCTTAAAAAAGAACTAAAGGCCATTACTCCTAGCAATTATTTTGGAGTAAATCCAGATTTTTAATCATATTAACCTAAAATTCTACCATTAATTTAAAACTGGTACTGTATTTGTTTGAAAAGATCAATAACAACTTTAATTTCAAAATAATTCTGACTGAGAAAATTCTACACCATATTAATCAGAACAATTTTAATAGTAATAGCTATTATATTAATAACGTTTATTGCTTTACAAACAGAATTTGTTCAAAATAAAATAGTTCGATTTTCCACTAATAAACTTTCAAAAGAATTAGGAACTGAAATAAGTATTAAAAGAATTAGCATATCACTGTTCAATAAGTTGAATATGGAAGGAACGATGATACGCGATAAACAAAAAGATACATTATTATATGCTGGTCAGTTGAGAGTAAGAATAACGGATTGGTTTTTTCTTAAACCCAAAACCGAATTAAAATATATTGGTCTAGAAAATGCAGTAATTAAATTGAATAGGAAAGATTCGCTGTGGAATTATCAATTTATTGCAGACTATTTCGCTTCACCTACACCAACAAAAAAAAAGAAGTCAAGTTTTGTACTTGATTTAAAAAAAATAGATTTAAAAAATATTCGATTTATACAAAATGATTTTTGGACTGGGAATTTAACCAGCCTACAAATTGCAAGTCTAGCCTTAGATGCAGAAAACATTGATCTAAAAAATAATAGTTTTTCAATTAGCAGTATTGTACTAAATAAACCAATGGTTATTTTACAAAGTGTTAAACCATTGCGTACTAACCCTATAATTGCTTTAAAAAAAGTAATAAAGGATACTGGATTATATTTTAATACAGCAGGGTTAGATCTCAGAATAGCCTCGTTGCAAATCATTAATGGTGGATTATTTATAGAAGGGAATACCAAAAAAGCTGATAAAGGATTTGATGGCTCACATATTGAGTTATCTCGCCTAACTGGAACAATTAATAAACTTCAATTTCAAAAAGATACGCTTACGGCATTAATTAATCTTTCAGTAAAAGATAGAAGTGGCTTTGAATTAAAGAAATTAAAGACCAATTTTAAACTAACTCCTCAAATAATGGAGTTAGCTCAGCTTGATTTACAAACCAATAAGAGCAGATTAGGCAATTACTATGCAATGAAGTATAGCGACTTTAATAAAGATTTTGGGAATTATATTGAGAAGGTAGTAATGAATGCAAAATTTATCAATTCAAAAATTCACAGTGATGATATTGCTTATTTCGCACCAGAATTAAAGTCATGGAAAAAAGAAGCCACCATATCTGGAAATTTTATTGGAACAGTTGCCAATTTTAAAGTAAATAATTTAAGAACTACCATTGGAGCTACAACCACCGTAAGTGGAAGTTTAACCATGAAAGGCTTACCCTATATAGATAAAACATTTATTGGCTTTAATAATGGAACAATAAGCACCAATTCTTTTGATTTGGGTTTATTTATTCCAAATATAAAAGATTTTACCAATCCTGATTTAGCCGCATTAGGTCAAATTTTATTCAGGGGCAATTTCAATGGTACAACCAACAACTTTAAAACTGCTGGTATTATTTCAAGTAAACTGGGTGGTTTAACTACTAATATTAGTTTAAAACTTCCTAAAAATAGCGAACCGGTGTATACTGGATATATCCAATCAAATCAATTTAATATCGGTAAGTTTATAGGCATTGCCGAATTGGGAATGATTAATTTCAAAGGAGATATTACTGGTAGCAGTTTTAAATTAGACAAGCTTAAAACTAAATTTGATGGTGTTATTTCATCAGTAGAGTACAACAATTATACATATACAAATATTGTAACCAACGGAACAATCCAAAAAATGTATTTTAATGGCGAATTAAAAATCAGTGACCCTAATATAGCATTTACATCAAATGTGGAAATTGATTATAGCAAAGAATTGCCATTGTTTAATATAGTTGGAGATCTTTCCAAATTAAATTTAAAAGATTTAAATTTTGTAAAAGAAAAACTAGAAGTTGTAGGATTATTAGATGTAAACTTTACTGGAAAAAACATTGACCAATTTACGGGAACTGCAAAATTATTGAATGCAATAGTAAAAAGTCAGCGAAGTGAAGTACGTTTTGATTCTTTGAATATCACTAGTACATATATAGATTCCATCAAAACACTTCATGTTGGCAGTAATGATTTTAATAGTACTATAACTGGAAAATTTAAAATATTAGATTTACCTGCTAGCTTCCAAGCATTTTTATACAACTACTTTCCTGCATATATAAAACCACTAAAAGAAACACCAAAAAATCAGCAGTTTAACTTTAGTATTAATACTCAATATTTTGAACCGTATGTAAAATTATTCGATAAAAGTATTTCTGGCTTTAATGATGCCAGCATCAAAGGATCTATCGATACAAAAAGTAACTTGCTTAGTACAGAAGCTTATATTCCATATGCTAGATATCAAAAAAATTCGATAGTTGGACTTTCATTAATAGGTAAAGGAAATTTTGATTCCTTAGTAGTAACTACAAATATAAATTCTGTGGAAATTGGAGATAGTCTAAAGTTTCCTAATTCAATAATAAATGTATCCTCTAGTAACAACCATTCTTTTGTTGCTATTAAAACCAGTACACTTAATAAACAAAATAGTGCTGAATTATTTGCTGACGTATATACTTTAGAAGATGGAGTTCGAATTAAATTCAGACAATCCAGCTTTGTTTTGAATGAAAAAGAGTGGAATATAGAAAAATTGGGAGAACTAGAGTTTAGGAAAAATCAAATTATCGCTAATAATATTGCATTCACACAAGGTTTTCAAGAAATATCAATAGAACAGGGTGAAGATGCGAATGGAACTAAAAACAAGACATCACTAAATATTAATTTGCGCAATGTTATTCTAGGAGATATCACTTCTATGTTCATTAAAGACCAACGACTCGAAGGAGTAGCTTCTGGAACAGTAAAACTATCTAACATAATTAATAACATTACTGCAAATGCAGATATACAAGTTGAAGAATTTAGACTTGATAAAGATTCAATTGGTTTAGTAAAAATAAATGCTGGATATAACAATCAAACAGGACTAATTCCTTTTAAAGTTACATCGCCAAACGAAGGATATAATTTTTCTGCAGAAGGATCTTATAATATAAAAGACACTACCGGAAAATCTTTTACAACAACAATTGATTTGAAAAAATCTCAAATAGGAATTGTAGAGCAATTTCTATCAAGTTTATTTACAAATCTTAAAGGGGAAGCAACTGGCAACCTAACCATTAGTGGCGATCTAAATTCTCCAAATCTTTTAGGCACCATAAAACTAATCAATGGTGGAATGAAAGTAAATTATACTCAGGTATATTACACAATAGACTCCGCAACAATTAAGTTTGAAGAAGATGGCATAGACTTTGGCAAGTTTGCTATTAAAGACAAATACAAAAACACTGGAATTGTATCGGGAAAATTGTTTGAGCGTCAATTTAAAAATATGGCTTTCGACTTCGACTTGTCAACAGAAAAGCTTTTATTACTGGATACAAAAGCAATTGACAACGAACAATTTTATGGAAAAGCAATAGGAAAAGCCAGCTTAAGTTTTAAAGGTCCAGAATATGGATGTAAAATGACTATTGTTGCTGAATCAAATGATAGTTCTTATATCGTACTTCCAAATTCTACTAGCAAAGAAAGTGGGGCCGCAGACTTTATTGTTTTTAAACAATACGGTATTGAAATGACAGAGAACAAAACAAATAGCAACTTTAATTTATTGGTTGATCTTGATATTACAGTAAATAATAATGTAGCTATAGACGTAGTTCTTGATGAACTTACAGGAGATATTATTAAAGCAGTTGGAAACGGCAGGTTGAGAATAAAAGCAGGTACAACTGAACCTTTAACTATAAAAGGCAGATACAATATTGAAAAAGGTAGTTATGATTTTAGTTTTCAATCACTGCTGAAAAAGCCATTTGAATTACTGCCTAATGCAGGTAATTTTATTGAATGGAATGGAGATCCGTTTGAAGCAGAGCTACATATTGATGCGCAATACACTGCAGAAAGGGTTTCAGTATCTGACCTTATTGGCAACAATTCTTTTAGTGGTTCTGTAAAAGGATATCGAGGAGATGTTTACGTTATAGCATCATTAAGAAATCAACTAAGCAAGCCAGATATAAAATTTAAACTAGATTTTCCTCAATACAGTCCAATAAAAAACGATAATGATTTTGCGGCATTTTTAGCAAGAATAGAAAGAGACGAAAATGAAATGTTGAAGCAGGTTTCTTTTTTAATTGTTTTTGGGTCATTTGCACCAACCGGTCAAGCTGGAGGCAATACATCTGGGGTAAACCCTTATTCGTTAAGTTCAATTGGATTCAATAGTTTATCACAATTACTTACTAAAGAGGTTAATAAGGCAGTTTCTGGATTATTATACAAATTAACTAAAGATAAAAGCCTTCGATTTGATATGGGCACCACAGTATACAGCAGTTCAAGTTTTATTGGCAACAACACATCTGAAGTGCAAGCAACTAGTAATCGTCTTGATAGATCGAGGGTTAATTTAAAATTAGGAAAAGCATTTTATAACAACAATATAATTGTAACTTTTGGTGGAGATCTAGATTTTAATTTAGGGGCCAGTTCATCTGTACAAAGCGGAAATTTACAATGGCTCCCCGATGTAACAATCGAATTTGTTTTAACAACAGATAGAAAATTAAGAGCGATTGTTTTTAGTAAAAATAGTTTGGATATTAGTGGATCTAGTTTTGGTAGAATAAACCGACAAGGGGTTAGTATCTCCTACAGACAAGATTTTGAAAAATTATTTGGCACTAAAAAAGAAGTTATAAAAATACCAGCTCCTATTAAAGACTCTATAAAATAATAGGAGAAAGCTTTTAATTTTTTAATATATCATCAGGAATTTTTTTACATCCTATCAAACGATAAATATAAAAAAACCGAACTACTCCCCCATTTCTAACCTGATTTACAGTTTGAGCTGGTTTTATTTTGGTGAAATAACTTCCATAAGTAAGTTGAACATCTAATGGAAGGTTAGACGGAACAATACAATAAGCATCATCGCCAATAACTAGCTTCTTTCTATCTTTATTTAGCCAAATAAATTTGTGCAAGTCTTTTAAAGAACCTACTCCTATTAAAGGAATTCCGCTAGGTTTACTCACATAAAATTCAATATGCCCAGCAGGGAACCATTGATTAGCAATTATTACAGACCCAGGCTTCATTACTTTTTCGTCAATATCTTGTTTAACTATATTATTAAATTGTATTCCAAAATCTTTCCAACCTGATAAATCTAAAGTTGGACAATACTCTCCATAGTTTTGTAAATCTTGACTGCCAAAGTTTCTTGGAGAATACCGAATAATTGCAATTCCTGAAAATAATACAACAACAATAAACCCTAATGATATTTTTAACCAATTTGGAAATACTTTAATAGTGCTTTGCTCAAGATAAACTGCAGCAATTAAAAAAACTGGAATATAAGCTGGACCAGACCAGTGTGGTAAAGTAGGGTTAAACAAAGAAATACTCCAAAAAATTAACAACATCGGCACACTCATACAAAAAAGCCAAATAACAATCCGTTTTTGTTTGAATCTAATTTTTTTAGAAAACAATGCAATCACCGAAACAATATAAAGCACAAACAAAATGGGATTCTGATATACAATCTCTCCTCCAATTTCTCTTAAAAGCGACTCCCATTGAATACCAGTATTGGATACTCTTTCAGAATGAAATTTATAAGTGATGAAATCGTTCTTAAAATTCCAATAGAAAATAGGAATTGTAAAACACACCGTAATAAATACAGCAAAATAAATTCTCCAGTTAGTTAACCAATCAAATCTTTTAAATAAAATAAATAACCCAAATCCTGCCCACAAATAAAGCCCATGAACTTTACACAAAGTTGCTAACCCAATCACAATACCAAGTAAAGCCCATACAAAAATGTTATTTTGATCATCTTTCTTTAATATTAAGTGTGCCATAATATACAAAGCAGCAGTCCAAAAAGGCATTTGAGGAGAATCTGGCAAAATAAAAAAGCCCGCAATAAATCCAGTATAAATACATGCTGTATAAATTAATGCAGCAAACCAGCCTGACCTTTCACTATCTATTAGTTTTCCTAATTTAAAAATAAACCAAGTAGAAATAGCAGCACCAAGTATACCTCCAAGCCTCAATGATAACTCATTTACCCACCAAAGATTTAAAGTTGTTAAGCGTATTAATAACCCGATTAAAGGAGGATGGTCAAAATGATTCCAATCGAGCTGCAAAGCATATGTCCAATAATATACTTCATCGTTTCCTAACTCTAATAAAATGGCTGCAACACATTTAATTAAAATGGTTATCGCTATTAATAAGAAAACTTTTCTTCTATATGATTGAAATTGAATCATTTAGGGGTAATAACATTTTTTTAACATTAAAATTAAGCAATTTTCTGAACGGTTTTTATCATTTGTACGTATTCAACAATGATAAAGCTAATTTATTCATTTTACTAACTAATTATGAAACTAAAAATAACTTTAATTGCTTTAATGATTACCACGGTCATTTTTGGACAGGATAACAAAGAAAACCCAAAATTAAATTTAATCGATTTTTCTATCGGCGCTGGTTCACAACAATTTAATTTTGCGGGTTCTTTTGTTCATTATTGGCAAATAGGGAAAAAGAAAAAACTACAATTTGGTTTAGGCGGCAGATTAACATCTTCATTTGCTACTGATAAATATTATACAACTGCCAATGCAAAATTAACAAGTGGCAAAACTGGTCCAGCCGTATTATTTGCCGACGATTTACCTCAAAATGTAGATAGTTTTTTTGTAGGTAAAACTCAAATAAATTCTTTGAATTTATCTTTCAATAGTGAATATACTTTGTCTAAAAAATTAAGTGTAGGCTTTAATATTGATTTATTAGGTTTTAGTTTTGGAGCAAGTAAAAATGGAACATATATAAATAATGGCAGCAATTCAATATATGGTTCAAAGCCTACTAGTTTTAATGCATTACTAATTAGCGACAACGATATAGGAAGCTTAAACAGTGAATTGTTTATCCGTTATAAGTTGAATAACAAATGGAGTTTGAGAGCTGGTATTTCTTTTCTTTTTAATGAATATACAACCAATACCAAAGTGCAACAAACAAATGGCATTAGCAACGATCGTTTTAGATACAAGTCATTATATGGACTTGTAGGTGTTTCTTACAACTTTTAAATAAATACTTAAAAAACTACTCATGAAAAATGCTTTACTAATACTACTTTTAGGATTCAGTTTTATTGCTTGTAGCAAAAACGATAACACTCCTGCAATGGTGGCACCTGTAACAAGTTCACTTTCGATTGATACAATTACTGCTATTAAAATAGCAACTGGATCATTTACTGGTGCAGGAAGTTATTCAGTAAGTGGAAGGGTTACTTGGTTTAAAAACACCAATAAACAAATTCTTTACTTAAACAATTTCAGTGCTTCGTCAGGTCCCGATTTAAAAGTACATTTGTCTAAAGATATTGCTGCTATTTCATTTATTAATTTAGGAAACTTAAAATGCTTAACAGGGAATCAGGAATATGACCTTCCTGCTAATGCTAATTTAGCTGAATATAAATTTGTACTTATTTGGTGTCAGCGATTTAGTACAAATTTTGGTACATCAAACGTTAAATAAAAATAATGAAAAGTTTACTATCCTTTCTTTTTCTGCTAACTACTTCTTTCTTAGTTAACGCTCAACAACTAAAACCAATTGATACAGAAAGCACAATTAATTTTACTATTAATAATTTTGGATTAACTACTAAAGGCAATTTAAAAGGATTAAACGGAACTATTGTTTGGAACAATAAGAACACCAATGCTTGTACTTTTTTAGTCAGCGCAGACGCAACATCCATCAATACCAATAACTCACTTAGAGATAACCACCTAAAAAAAGCAGATTATTTTAACGTAGCTAAATTTCCCTCTATAACTATCAAGAGTACAAAAATAATAAGTGTGGATAATGGAAATTTATTTGAGATGGAAGCAGATTTAACGTTAAAAGGAGTTACCAAAAAAATAAAAATACCTTTTACTGCAATTGCTCAATCAAATGGTGTTTTATTTAATGGAAAGTTTGAGATAGATCGTAAAGACTATGGTGTTGGAGGTTCAAGCCTTTCTTTATCGAACAACGTAAAAATTATATTGAATATTAAAGCAACTATTCAGTAATTCTTAGGCTTTATTATTGATCAGCCAATTTACTGCAAGCTCATACCCCATTAAACCTAGGCCAACAATTGTTCCTACAGATTTGCCAGAAACATGCGACAATTTTCTGAACTCCTCCCTTGCATGAACATTACTAATATGAACTTCAATTACCGGTACTTTAATAGCTGCTACGGCATCCCCAATGGCCACGGAAGTATGCGTGTATGCTGCAGGGTTCAAAACTATGCCATCAACAGAATAGCCATATTCTTGCAAAGCATTTACCAATTCACCTTCAATATTAGATTGATAATATATAAACTCAACAGCAGGATATAACTTTTTTAGTTTATCCAAATAAGTTTCAAAAGTTTGATTCCCGTAGATATCCGTTTCGCGTTTTCCCAATAAATTTAAATTGGGTCCATTAATAATCGCAATTTTCATATTATAAATTTACTGCATCATTTCCACAAAGCGATCAAACAAATAACGACTATCGTGAGGACCAGGAGTGCTTTCTGGATGATATTGAACACTAAATGCTGGACGATCTTTTAAACGTATGCCTTCAATGGAGTCATCATTTAAATTCACATGGGTAATTTCAACATTGCCATGCTTCCTAACAGCCTCTGGATCTACACCAAAACCATGATTCTGGGTAGTAATTTCGCATTGACCTGTAATGATATTTTTTACAGGATGATTTAATCCTCTATGACCATGGTGCATTTTAAAAGTAGGGATATCATTAGCTAAAGCAAGTAATTGATGTCCTAAACAAATTCCGAATACTGGCTTTTTTTCTGCAAGTATTTCTTTAACTGTTGTAACTGCATAAGGCATTGCAGCCGGATCTCCTGGACCATTTGAAATAAAATATCCTGTTGGCTTAAATTCCTTTAACCGACTAAAAGAAGTTTTTGCAGGATGAACCCTTACATGCGCTCCTCTAGAAACCATGCATGCTAAAATGTGTTGCTTTATTCCAAAGTCAATTACCGAAACTTTAATAGCTGAGTTTATATCTCCTAATTCATATTCTTCTTTTGTACTTACTGTGCTCGCTAATTCCAAGCCAGCCATATTTGGAACGGCATTTAATTGACTTTTCAATTGATCTATATCCATCTCATCGGAAGAAATGATACAATTCATAGCACCTTTAGTACGAATATGTGCAACTAAAGCTCTAGTATCAATTCCATCAATTGCAACAATATTATTCCTTATTAAATAAGTATTCAAATCTTCTTTAGCTTGAATTCTACTGTATTGTTCCTCTAAATTCCTAGCTATCAACCCATGAATTTTAACTGAACTGCTTTCAACATCAGTCTCTTTTACCCCATAATTGCCAATATGAACATTATTCATGATCAAAACTTGCCCAGTATAACTTGGGTCGGTAAACACTTCCTGATAGCCTGTCATCCCTGTATTAAAGCAAATTTCTCCAGTTGCTACACCGATTTTTCCAAAAGACATACCATTAAAAACATGACCGTCTGCTAAAATAAGTAAAGCAGGCTTTTTAAATGAATTAGTGTTTGGCATAGATTGATTTATGATTGCAAAAGAAATTCAATTTTAGCAAAAAAACTGTTTAAGTTTTTCACAATGAGGGGAATAAAAAAAGGCATCCCATTTAAAAGGAATGCCTTGGTATTTAAAAATATTGCATTGTTTATTCTGCTGCTTTTTCTTCTGTTGATAAAGTTTCTGTTGATGTAGCTTCTGGTTCAACTATTGCTTCAGCTTCTGCTTCAGGTGCAGTTTCCGCTTTTTTAGGTGCGCGACCACGACGGGTTTTCTTAGCCGGCTCTCCCGCTGCTTCTATACCCTTACCGTAAATCTCGTTGAAGTCAACAAGTTCAATCATTGCTTTTTCAGCATTATCTCCAGCACGAATTCCCAATTTTAAAATACGTGTATATCCACCTGGGCGGGCTGCTACTTTTGGTCCAACTACTGTAAAAAGTTCTTTTACAGCAATTTTATCCTGCAATTCTGCAAATACTAAACGGTGGTTATGGCTAATTTGGGCCGTAGACTCATTTTTCTTTGTTTTTGTTATCAATGGCTCAACATAAGTTCTTAAGGCTTTTGCTTTTGCTAAAGTTGTAACAATTCGCTTGTGAGTAATTAACTGACTAGCTAAGTTTTGCAATAATGCAACTCTGTGTGCCTTTTTACGGCCTAGGTTGTTTTTTTTGTTTCCGTGATTCATGACGTTTAAGTTTTATCTCCACACCGTGTCAGGAATTATGGAGGGTGAAATATTAATTATCTAAATTATCTAATCCTAGTTTTACTAAGTCCATACCAAAGCTTAATCCTCTTTCGGTTAGTACTTGCTCAATTTCAGATAAAGATTTCTGTCCAAAATTTCTGAATTTCATCAAATCTTCTTGCTCATATTGAACTAATTCGCTTAAGCTATTGATTTTTGCTGCTTTTAAGCAATTGAATGCACGAACAGAAAGATCTAAATCTTCAAGTGGTGTTTTCAATACTTTACGTAATTGTAAAATATGCTCATCAACAACATCTTCTTTTTTATCTTCTTTATTATCAAAAGTGATATTCTCATCAGTAATGATCATCAAATGTTGAATCAAAATACGAGAAGCTTGTTTAACAGCATCTTCAGGGTGGATAGTACCATCTGTAACTACATCTAAAATTAGTTTCTCATAATCTGTTCTTTGTTCTACACGATAGTTTTCAATAGCGTATTTAACGTTCTTGATTGGCGTGTGAATAGAATCAATTGGGATATAACCGAATGGAACATCTTTTAATTTGTTCTCTTCAGCAGGAATATATCCTCTACCTCTTCCAATGGTTAATTCAATATCCATTTTAGCGGTAGTATCCATAATACAAAGTAATAAATCGGGATTCATTACTTGGAAACTTTGAGATAATTCTCCAATCATTCCAGCATTGAATTCGGTACGACCTTTAATAGAAAGGTTTATTTTTTCAGTAGCAATTTCATGATCAACATGCTTCTTAAAACGAACCTGCTTTAAGTTCAGGATAATTTCAGTCACATCTTCTGTGATACCTTTGATGGTAGCAAACTCATGGTCAACGCCTTCAATTTTGATACCTATAATAGCGTATCCTTCTAAAGAACTTAATAATACTCTGCGTAGAGCATTTCCGATTGTTAAACCAAAACCTGGTTCAAGAGGGCGGAATTCAAACTGTCCTTCAAAGTCATTTGCTTTTTGTAGAACAATTTTGTCTGGCTTTTGGAAACTTAGTATTGCCATATCTAAACTTTGTTTTTTACTTGTTTGGGTGAATTGATTAATATTATTTAGAATACAATTCTACAATCAGTTGCTCCTTAATGTTTTCAGGAACATGTTCGCGCTCTGGCATTGAAATGAAAGTACCTTTTTTCTCAGCTTCATTCCAATCTATCCAACCGAATCTAGGATTTTTACCGCGTGTTTTGCTGGTAACACCTGTATTGTCGGCGCTTTTTGGCTTATAAGCAATAACATCGCCTGGCCTACATGTATATGAAGGCACATTCATTGTTTCACCATTTACAGTGATATGCTTGTGATTTACCAATTGACGCGCTTCAGGACGGCTAGCAGTTAATCCCATGCGGAAAACTGTATTGTCTAAACGTGATTCTAATAATTTAATGAGATTTTCACCTGTAACACCTTTTAATCGCTGAGCTTCTTCAAAAGTTTTACGGAACTGGCGCTCCAATACACCATAAGTGTATTTTGCTTTTTGTTTCTCTCTCAACTGTAAAGCGTATTCACCCAAAGTTTTACGCTTTCGAGCAGCACCATGCTGGCCCGGAGGGTTACTGTTTTTACCTAACCATTTGGCATTACCTAAAATAGGTTCGCCGAAAATTCTTGAAATTTTGGTCTTAGGACCTGTGTAACGTGCCATAGCTTTTTTTCATTTCGATTTTTTTAGAATTCGTTGCTTCGATCGGTTAAAAATCGTAAAAAATAAATCGGGCAACCTTTTAGTAAATGAACTTACTGGCTCAATATGTACTCCACTACCTCTATTGAGGCTTAGGATTGTTATACTCTTCTTTGTTTTGGCGGGCGGCAACCGTTATGTGGCATAGGAGTTACATCTTTAATAGAAGTAACTTCAACACCAGACTGAGCAATTGAACGAATTGCACCTTCTCTTCCGGCTCCTGGTCCCTTTACAAATACATCAACACGCTTTAACCCTGCATCTACAGCAACTTTTGCAGCATCGGCAGCAGCCATTTGTGCAGCGTATGGTGTGTTTTTCTTAGATCCTTTAAACCCCATTTTACCAGCACTACTCCAACTAATAACCTGACCGGCTTTGTTGGTAAAACTGATAATAATGTTGTTGAAAGTTGCTGAAATGCGAACCTCTCCGGTAGCATCTACTTTTACAACTCTTTTCTTGGCAGCAGATTTTGCACTGTTCTGCGCTTTTAGTGGTTTTGCCATTTTGCTTTTTTAGGTAGTCTTCCCGATCAAACGGGATGGTTAATAATAAGCCCTTTCAGGCTACCTGAGCTTCTCCCTCTCATTAATGAGAGATCCAAAACTTGCAGGATTTATATAGAAAAAGTCACGACTTGATTTATCAGATCGTGACCTATACTAGTTATTTCTTAGCTACTTTCTTTTTACCAGCAACTGTTTTACGTTTACCTTTTCTAGTACGGCTATTAGTTTTGGTTCTTTGTCCACGTACAGGTAATCCCTTACGGTGACGAAGACCTCTATAACAAGCAATATCCAATAAACGTTTAATACTCATAGACACTTCACTACGCAAAGCACCTTCTACCTTAAACTCATTGTTAATGATGTTTCTGATGGCAGTTTGCTCATCATCATCCCACTGATTTACTTTCTTGTCGAAGCTAATACCAGCTTTTTCTAAGATGTATTGAGCTTTAGAACGTCCAATACCAAAAATATAGGTAAGCCCTATTTCTCCTCTTTTGTTTTTTGGTAAATCTATACCGGCAATACGAGCCATATTTATTGTTTTATACTTTTAGATGATGATTCAATTATCCCTGACGTTGCTTAAAGCGTGGATTCTTTTTATTGATAACAAACAATACCCCTTTGCGCTTGACAATCTTACAATCGGTGCTACGTTTTTTAATGGAAGCTCTTACTTTCATTTTGTTTTTTATTAATCTTTAATATTCCTGTTTCTAATTACACTTATTTATACCTGAAAATGATTCTACCACGACTTAAATCATAAGGACTCATTTCCACCCCCACTTTGTCTCCAGGCAAAATACGGATGTAATGCATCCTCATCTTTCCTGAAATAGTAGCCAATATTTCATGACCGTTTTCTAACTTCACCCTGAACATAGCATTACTTAATGCTTCCAGAATTACTCCATCTTGTTTAATCAGCGGTTGTTTCGACATACTATTTTTGGGGCTGCAAAGATATTAAAATACAACCGAACTATGAAAAATTAGTGGAAAAAAGTCGTTAAAATGTGGAAAAATAAATGGAATATGTCCAAATTGAGGCTATTTGGGCTAATATTTTAATACCAGGCGACCATTTTTTATGAAAACTAGAGCTTTACATTGGATCTTTTGTAAGAAAAATTTTAGTCATGTCGTGGTACTGATTTTGCAATTGATGCACAAAATGAACATCTGGGTGATGGCGCTTATCTTCTCTATACCACATTTCAATTGACGAAAAATCGTCTTGTTTTGGGGTAACTATTCTAAAAGATCCTTTTAAGTATTTAGTAGTACCATCAACATTTTGCTGCTTTATAAAACTTAGATCAAGCAATGCTTTTTCATCTAGTGGTATAGGATGCAAATGATCGGTAGAAAACCAAAATTCCTGAACCGATGTTTCTAAGCAAACTTGCTTTTCATTTCCGTTTAAACGAGTTACCTCTCCTTGCCACATTTTTCCTTCAAACTCTCCCATCATGTAATCTCCTATTTGTACCTCATTAAACTTAATCATATGTCAATTGATTTTGAACTTTTAAGGTACGTCAAAAAATTTAAATAACCAATGCTTTACTCTGCCCAACTCATTGTATATCCTTTATTTTCAATTTTCAAAGCTTCCTCTGTCAATTGTAAAGGATGAAATGTGTCTACCATAACTGCTAATTCCTGAGTTTCCTTTTTGCCGATACTTTTTTCTACCGCACCAGGGTGTGGCCCATGCGGAATACCGGCAGGATGTAATGTTATCATTCCTCTAGTAACATTTTTTCTGCTCATAAAATCTCCTGCAACGTAATACAACAATTCATCACTATCTATATTACTATGATTATAGGGCGCCGGAATTGCATTGGGATGATAATCGTATAAACGTGGACAAAAACTACATACTACAAAATTATGTGCATCAAATGTTTGATGAACTGGCGGAGGTTGATGTACTCTTCCAGTAATTGGTTCAAAATCATGAATACTAAAAATATACGGGTAACAACATCCATCCCAACCCACTACATCAAAAGGATGCGTTGCATAATGCAACCCATATAATATGCCTTTCTTTTTTGTTTGAATTAAAAAATCACCTTTCTCATCTTTGGTCTGCAAGTTTTGAGGAGTTCTTATGTCTCTTTCACAAAAAGGAGAATTCTCAAGTAGCTGTCCGTTACTGCTGGTATACCTTTTGGGGTATCTAATGGGACTAAAACTTTCAACAATAAATAATCTATTTTCCGCTGTATCAAAATGAATTTGATAGATAGTTCCCCTTGGTATAATAACATAATCACCAAATCCAAAAACAAGTTCGCCGTATTGAGTCAATACTTTTCCCGATCCTTCATGAATAAAAATCAACTCATCTGCATCGGCATTTTTATAAAAATAAGTAGTGGTACTTTGTTGAGGGGCAGCTAAAACAATATGACAATCACTATTAACCAAAACAGCTTTTCTACTTTTAAGATAGTCTGCTTCGGGGGCAATATTAAATCCTTCGAAGCTTCTGTGTTTCAACATTTTCTCTTCTGCCACTTTTGGCATTACAGAAACGGGCTCATCGGTAGATATAATTTGTGTAGGCGGATAAGTATGGTATAATAAAGAGTAATCATTACTAAAGCCTTCAGTAGAAAACAATTGCTCGGAATATAAGCTTCCGTCTGGCTTTCTAAATTGGGTATGCCTTTTATGGGGAATAGAACCTAGTGTTTGATAATGGGGCATTTTATTGAGTTATGAATTATGAGTTTACAGGTTTAAAAGGTATTTGTCAATTTATAAAGATAATCAACTTGGATATATTCTTTGAAAATGGTATCTTATACTTTTAAAAATAACAGTTATGGCAGCTCCTATTAATAGAAGAGATTGGTTAAAATTTAGTTCCCTTGCAACATTGGGATTAGGATTTACAGTTCCCAGTTTAGGAAATGAAGAAGGCATTTTAAAAAGTTATGGTGCCAATACTGGCTTAGTAAACCTCAGCTCTAACGAAAATCCATACGGCATTTCTCCAAAAGCAAAAGAAGCCATTCTAGCAATAATTGGAGAAACATGTAGGTATCAATACAATATTGGTTCTTTAAAAAGTTTTAAAAAAGAATTGGCCATAAAATATGGAGTTAATGAAAACCAAGTAACGCTTACACCTGGTTCTGGAGAAGCTTTGGGTTTATTGCCAAGACATTTTAATAAAGGCAATTTGGTTACTGCCTTTCCTACGTTTGGCATTTTACCATCTTCAGCAAAAAAAATTGGTACCAAAGTAATTGAAGTACCACTTACCCCAGAAAAAGTACACGACTTACCTGCCATGCTAAAAGCAGTTAATAATGAAACTGCATTGGTTTATATCTGCAATCCAGCAAACCCTTCAAGCACAATTGTTTCGCCAACAGCTTTAAAAAGTTTTTGCATAGAAGCTGCTAAAAAAGCAGTGGTAGTAGTTGATGAAGCTTATATCGATTTTTTAGATGCGCCAGATAATGAATCGATGATTGGATTGATTGAAAAAAATCCAAACATTATAGTTGTTGGTACATTCTCAAAAATTCATGCTATGGCTGGATTGAGAATTGGATTTGTTATTGGGCATCCAACATTAATAAAACCATTAGAAGAAAACTATTTTGTAAGAACACAATTTGCAATGAGTGTATTATCGATGACTGCTGCACAAGCAAGCTTAAAAGATACAGAACATCATCAACAAAGCAAAATAAAAAATGCTGCCGCAAGAACTTATGGATACAATGAATTAAAAAAATTAAATATTAATTGCATTCCATCTTATACCAATTTTTTATTCTTCCCTTTAGGAAATTATACTGGTGATTTTGCTGCTGACATGCTTAAACAAAATATTTATCTTAGATCAGATTCATATTATGGCGAAAAATGGGCTAGAGCAAGTGTTGGCACCATGGATGAAATGAAACAATTTATTAAAGTAATGCAACAAAATTGGAGATCATAATCCCGGGAAATATGGTCTTCCTACTATTTCTCTAAACTGCCAAGGAATACCCGCAAGTAGTAATAATAATGCAATCATGAAAAAGATGAATGCTTTCTTGTATTTTACCTCATCTGTAACTGCTTTTTTAGCCATTCCATAACCAAGCGTAATAAATAAAATTGCTAAGATCATTGTTACTGGATGTTCCACTAAATAAAATCTATAAAATTTATCTTTCATTACCGAAACGCCTTCAGGCAAAGAGGTAGAAATAAATCCATATCTACCAAAAGCTACTTGGTATAAGCCAAGTAACAAAGTGATATGTGCCGATATCATGGTAAATAACCATGTTTTTTTATCACTTGCTTTAAATGCCTTTTTACCAGTAAACCCAGTAAAGGCTTGCATAATGGATAAAAATAACAAAACTAAAATTACCCAACGAAGTAAATTATGTAAATGTAATAATCCTGTTTGCATAACTATATTTTAAGTACGTAAGTTAGGACAGTTTTACTAATGCCTAATGCCCAATGCCTAATGCCCAATGCCTAATGCCCATTGCCTATTGCCCAATGACTAATTTACCCAATCCGCAACAAATAAGTTGGTATCGCGGGTTCCACCATTATTTCTGTTTGAGGCAAAGATTATTTTTTTACCATCTGGGCTAATCATTGGAAATGCATCGAAGCCTTTATCGCGACTAATTTTTTCCATATTCTTACCCTCTAAATCAACCAAATACATATTGAAAGGGAAGCCTCTTTTGTACTCATGATTACTACAAATAATTATTTTTTTGCTATCATGTGTAAAATTAGGCGCCCAATTGGCTTGTCCCCATGCAGTAATTTGTTTTGCATCCGATCCATCGGCATTAGCTACCCAAACTTCCATATTTGTTGGAGCAACCATTCCTTTTGCCAAAAGATCTTTGTATTGTTTTACATCTTCCGCAGATTTTGGCCTACTTGCTCTCCAAACAATTTTTTTACCATCTGGACTAAACCATGCTCCACCATCATAACCTAAATCATGGGTAATTTTTTTCTCTTTCCCCGATTTCAAATCCATCACATATAAATCAAGATCACCATCTTTATCGCTACAATAAATCATTTTTTTCCCGTCATAAGAAAGTGTTCCTTCTGCATCATAACCCTTAGCAGTAGTTAATTTTTTAACTATTTTACCATTAAGATCACTCATATAAATATCATAAGTGTCGTATAAAGGCCAAATATATTTATTGCCATAATTTGCGCGGTCTGGAACAGGCGGACAATCAGCACCACCCTCATGTGTTGAAGCATAAATTACATGTTTCCCATCGGGCATAAAATAAGCACATGTAGTTCTACCCTTTCCTGAACTCACCATTTTATAATTAAATGGATCTCCTAATTTTTCAGGAATTTTTCCAATAAAAATTTGATCGCAATTCAGGCCTTCTTTTGGGTTAGTTCTTTGGAACACAATATGCTTACTATCAAAACTCCAATAAGCTTCTGCATTATCGCCACCAAATGTAAGTTGTTGAATGTTTTTAAAGTGCTTCTCCCCTTCAAAACGCAGAGTATCATTGGGTACTTTATCTTGAGCAGCAATAACTATTACAAAAGAAATGGTGATACAGAATGCAACTATTTTTTTCATATAACTTGTTAAAATTCCGGCAAAAGTAATGTCTTAATTTTATTGATTTGTCAGAATACTGTCACATAGCAATTAATCCTTCTTATTTTTGCAGTATGAAAACAGGAATAATTGTTCTTTTAATGCTGCTCCTGTTTGGTTGTAGAAATGTTACTGATAAAAATTTAATCAATAAAGATTCATTATTGAGATTTCCAGTTGAACTGCAGTTAATTTATGCTGATGTATTGAAATATCCAGATAGTGCCGAGTTGAAACAATCTTTTATCAATAGTTTAGATTCTGCAAAATTATATAAATATGCACTAGAATCACTAGATCAATTAATTAAAAATGATAGTCTCAACCATTTACTCTGGATTCGAAAAGCGCAATTTGCACAAAAATTAAAAGACAGTATTACAGCAAAAAAATATTACCAATATTCTATTAAAATTTATCCTACTCCAGCCGCCATGTTGGGCTTGGCTAATTTATTGGCAGAACAAAAAGATTCAACCGCATTAATTGTTTGTGCTAATTCAAAGACCCTATTCCCTGCAAAAGAAAATAATGCAGATATCTATTTTATTAAAGGGGTTTATTATGCTAGAAAAGGCAATACATTAAAAGCCAATCAATACTTCGATTCCTGTGTTACTGCCAATTATAGATACTTTGAGGCATTTATGGAAAAAGGATTCATTTTATTCGATAATTCAAAATATAAAGATGCTTTGGCTATCTTTGAAACAATATTAAAGCTAGACCCTTTTTATGCCGATGCATATTATTGGTCGGCTAAATGTTTTGAAAAAATGGGAAACTATAACGCAGCTAAATTAAATTATGAAAAAGCAGTTAAGATTGATCCTGAATTAATAGCAGCAACAGAAGCATTAAAAAAGCTTCAATAAAAGTAAATTTTATGGCCATTATAGCTCCATCATTATTAAGTGCTGATTTCTTGAATCTCCAGCAAGAATGCAATATGCTTAATAGTAGTGAAGCCGATTGGTTTCATTTAGATGTGATGGATGGACGATTTGTTCCAAATATTAGTTTTGGATTACCTGTCATTACTGCCGTACGCAAAGCCACTACTAAGGTTTGTGATGTGCATTTAATGATTGAAAAACCGGGTAATTATGCAAGCGAATTTAAAGATGCAGGAGCCGATATTTTAACTGTGCATATTGAAGCTTGCTCTCATTTACACAGAAATATTCAACAGATAAAAAGCTTGGGCATGAAAGCAGGAGTAGCATTAAATCCGCACACATCTGTCCACTTGTTATTTGATATAATCACCGAATTAGATTTAGTTTGCCTGATGAGTGTAAATCCGGGATTTGGCGGTCAAAGCTTTATACCTCAAACTCTAAATAAAATTCGCCAGCTCAAAGCATTAATCCTCGAAAAAAACGCCACCGCTTTAATTGAAGTAGACGGAGGCGTTATATTAGAAAATGCCGCCGAAATTATTCATGCAGGAGCAGATGTATTGGTAGCAGGCAATACAGTTTTTAAATCTTCCGACCCTATATCAACAATAAAAGCTTTAAAGGAGATTGTTTAGCTAAACAACTCACTATCCACAACCTGTGTATAAGATTGATTCGCTTGGTGTGATTGAAGGGATTAAATTTGAAATAAGAAAAGTAACCAATCTTTTATTCTATTTTAATCTAAAACCTGCAACAGCTTGACAGACACTATCATTAGCCTTGAAACCGTTAATCCCATCGAGTTTTTTGGCGTTAACAACGGAAAATTAGATTTACTTAAAAAGAAGTTCCCACTGCTAAAAATCCTTTCCCGAGGTACCCAGTTAAAACTAAGCGGAGCTCCAGAACAAATTGACACAGCTAAGGAAAAAATTGATTTAATTGTTCAGTACCTCCAAAGAAACGGTCATTTAAGTGACGGATATTTTGAGCAGATTTTGGGTGGAGATGATGCAGAAGTGATTGATAATTTTGTAGATCGAAATCCAAATGATATTTTAGTATTTGGTCCCAATGGCAAAACCGTAAGGGCCAGAACGCCCAATCAAAAGCGCATGGTGCAAGCCGCCGATAGAAATGATATTGTGTTTGCAATAGGACCAGCAGGTACTGGTAAAACCTATACTGCTGTTGCATTAGCAGTTAGAGCACTTAAAAATAAACAGGTTAAAAAAATAATTCTTACTCGGCCCGCAGTTGAAGCTGGAGAAAGTTTAGGTTTTTTACCTGGCGATTTAAAAGAAAAAATTGATCCATATTTGCGACCATTATACGATGCATTAGATGATATGATCCCTGCAGATAAATTGGGTTATTATATGAGTACACGTACCATAGAAATTGCCCCCCTTGCTTACATGCGCGGCAGAACGCTCGACAATGCATTTATCATTTTAGATGAAGCTCAAAACACCAACGACCTTCAACTGAAAATGTTTCTAACCCGCATTGGTGCTAATGCAAAAGCAATTATTACTGGGGATCCTACTCAAATAGATTTGCCTAGAAATATGCGAAGTGGATTAGAAAAATCTTCAAGAATTCTTCAAAATATTGATGGAATTGCACATATTCAATTGGATGAAGAAGACGTTGTAAGGCATAAATTGGTAAAAGCTATTATTAGAGCTTACGAAAAAGATAAGGATAAAGAAGAATCAGTTCATGGTCATTCAAACCATAGATAATACTTTTGTACAGATATGAATAAACGACTGATAATTTGCGCTATCGCTTTTATTGCAATAAATGTTGATCTTTTTGCTCAACGTCCATCTACTTTGGGTAGACCTAAATTAGAAAGTATTTCAAGTGCTTCGGCAGCAACCACTGATCCTTCTAAAGAAAATATATTTTCTCCAAAAGGTTTCTCAGGTATTGGAACATTGAGCCCAACCGCCCCTTTTGAAATTAAAAAAGGAGTAGGAAATACAAGGAATAAAAATGTGTTATTAAAACTAAGCAATGAATGGGCTGATGGAGGACAAAACGAGCCTTCGATTATGTTTTCTAATGGCGACATTACTAACCCTAAAAACGTAAGTTATTGGACTATCGGCGCTCGTGTATCTGGTGATAATGTTTTAAAAACACCTCAAACTTTTAAGATTTCCCACAAAGCAGGAGTTGATGCAGTTGAAAAAGAATTTTTTTCTATCGACTCCTATGAGGGCAGGGTAAAAATTGGAGATGTAAATACCCAAATTGATGGCTATAAATTGTATGTAGAACAAGGCATACTTACCGAAAAGGTAAAAGTTGCTATTAAGAATTCAAAAGATTGGTACGACCATGTATTTGATAAAAGCTACTCTTTAATGCCATTGAATCAACTAGATAAATATATTAAAACCAACAAACATTTACCAGGTGTACAAACAACAGCAGAAGTAATGGCAGATGGATTAGATTTAGGAAAGATGAATGCGTTAATGTTAAAGAAAATTGAAGAACTTACTCTGTATACCATTCAATTAAAGAAAGAATTGGATGAAACAAAAAGGCTCATCAAGAAAAATAAATAATTATTCATTTTCTTTTAAAATTTCGTGCCCCATTTTATCTCTTTTAGTTTGAAGGTATTTTTCGTTATGAATATTTGAAGGAACTTCAATTTGAACCACTTCAATAATGGTTAAACCATACCCTTTTAATCCAGCTCTTTTCTTAGGGTTATTACTCATTAAACGTATATTTTGAATACCCAGCTGACGTAAAATTTGTGCTCCAACTCCATAATCGCGTTCATCCATACCAAAGCCTAATTGCAAGTTAGCTTCAACAGTATCCATTCCTTCTTCTTGCAACTTGTAAGCTTTTAGTTTATTAATTAATCCAATTCCCCTACCTTCTTGGTTCATATATAAAATAACGCCACTACCTTCAGCTTCTACCATACGCATCGCTTTGTGTAATTGATCACCGCAATCGCAACGTAAGCTCCCTAAAATATCTCCGGTAAAACAGCTGCTATGAACCCTTGTAAGTACAGCATCGCCTTCATTCCAAGTTCCTTTTACTAATGCCAAATGTTCGGCACCACTTAATTTTTCTTTAAACGCTACTAAAGTAAAATTGCCAAACTGAGTGGGCATATCTACTCTAACAATTTCTTCAACCAAGGAATCGGTTTTTAGCCTGAAATCTATTAAATCTTTTATACTGATAATTTTCAAATTAAACTTTTCAGCAATTATACGCAATTGAGGTAATCTTGCCATCGTTCCGTCCTCATTCATCACTTCTACCAAAACACCAGCTGGCTCTAAGCCCGCCAAGCGAGCTAAATCTATCGTGGCTTCAGTATGTCCGCTTCTTCTTAACACACCGCCTTTTATTGCTTTTAAAGGAAAAATATGGCCCGGTCTTCCTAAATCAGAAGGTTTCGTTAAAGGATTAATTAAAGCTTGAATTGTTTTAGCCCTGTCTTGTGCAGAAATTCCAGTAGTTGCTCCATCACCAATTATATCGACCGAAACTGTAAAAGCGGTTTCGTGTAACGACGTATTGGAACTCACCATTGGAGATAGTAACAACTCGGCACAGCGCTCTTCAGTTAATGCAGCGCATATTAAACCCCGGCCTTCTTTACTCATGAAATTAATTACTTCAGGTGTTACAAATCGAGCTGCAATAATAAAATCACCCTCATTTTCACGGTCCTCATCATCAACCACAATAACCATTTTACCATTGCGAATGTCTTCAATGGCCGCCTCAATACTTTCTAGCATATTTTTAATTTGACTGCAAAATTAATGAAACCCTTTTAGAAGTTATTAGCATAATACCGTGAAGAAAACCAGAAAATCAGTAGAAACCCCCTTTATAAAAGGGCACAACTATACTAGAATTGGCTATTAATTTAATATCTCTATGTTAAAAACAATTCTTTTGGGTGTTTGTTCATTCTTACAATTAACGGCAATCACACAGGTTTCTACAGGAAATATTACTGGAAAAACGACATTTAACAACGAGCAATTTGTAAACGTTTTAATAGAATTAAGCAACGAATTAATTGGATTAAAACAAAAAACTACAAGTAATATATTGGGCCATTTTCAATTCAACAATCTTGTTCCTGGATTAAGCTATCAATTAAAATTTAGTTCGCCATTTACAGATACACTGCTCATTCAAAATATTCAAGTAATGCTAGGAAAATCTTTAACAATTGATGTATCGCTTCAATCCTCTATCAATCATTTACAACCAATTTTAATTAAATCAAATTCATTATCTAACAACAATAATATTAATCAGCATTTGTATTTATCCTCAAATACTATTGATCTAATCCCAAAAACAGCAAGAGACTTTGGACAATTATTTCGATTGTTTCCGCAGGCATTCATTAAAGAAAGTGCAACAGGTGCTGTATCATTTTCGGGGCAAAATAACCGATATAATTCTTTATACGTTGATGGTGCTTTACAGAATGATGCTTTCGGACTATCTACTACCGGATTTTATGGAGGGCAAACAGGTAATATACCAATTGCATTTGAAACCATTGATCAGGTGCAATTACTATTATCGCCTTACGACGCTTCGCTTGGAGGGTATACTGGAGCAGCAATTAATATGATTACGAAATCTGGAAAAAACAGACCCACTGCTAGCTTTTATAGATATATGAGGGGCAATCAAGAATTGTACAATAATACAGGAATAGTATTAAGTGGTCCGCTTAAAATAAACCGCTTATTTTATTTTTTTAATATCGATTTTTTGAGAGAAGCATTTGAAGCAAAATATGATTTTAATAATTACAATGGCGATACAAAGAATATTACTCAATTCAACAATTTCATTAATTCTATCAATACAAATTACAACTATGATCCTGGCTCTTTAAATAAAATAGACAATATCAATGCAGTAAAGCTATCGTTAAGGATGGACTATCAAATTTCTGCGACTCATTCATTAACAGTAAATCTAAAAAAAAATAGTTCGGACAGAAGTAGTTCAACTATGAGTAATAACAACATTTTGCAATTTAACAATAGTGGAAAATTTTATCAGAACGAACATTTTTCTGGCTCAATAGAATTAAAATCATCTTGGAAAAAAAATAAAAGCAACAAATTATTATTCAGTTATAATAATGCATATGATGAAACAATTCCTTTGGGAAAGGCCTTTCCATCAATTAATATATTAGATGGCAATGGTTATATTATTTTAGGCAGTAATGAAGATGCAACTTTGAGCAAAGTGCTTCAAAAAAACTATACAATTACTAACCAATTTAACTTTGTTAAGCGAAAACATTTTGCCAACGCAGGTTTCGAAATTGAGTTGAATTCAATTAATAATCATTTTTTGCATAACAGCTTTGGTAATTATTTTTACTATTCTATTAAAGATTTTTTAAGGAACAGTCAGCCTGGAAGCTATGAGATCAATTTTAATAAAAATAAAAGTTCAAATGGAATACAATTCAGTGTTTTAAAAACTGCCTTTTTCGTTAATGATAAAATTGTAATCAATAAGAAAGTTTCGTTTTTAATAGGCGCAAGAATAACAGCTCAGCAATTTTTAACAGCCCCCATCTCAGATAGTTTTACAAAGGAATTATTGATACCTACAATAAAAAATTATTACGATTTAAACGGTGCAGATGTTGCTCAAAAGCCAATAATCCCATTAACTATTTCTCCAAGGTTAAATTTAATTATTCATCTAAAAAAGCAAGGTTTAGAAATTAATGCAGGTACAGGAGTATTTTCTGGCAGAATGCCATTGGCATGGCTTGGGGGTATTTATAGCAATAATGGATTACAGTATGAAAGTTATGAAGCCACCAAACTTCAATTAAGAAGAATAAGGTTAAAGACTGATGTTTACAATCAGTGGTTACCCTCTGTTTTAGGAGATACTGGCAACAGAGGAGTATTAAATATTATACCCAAAAAATTAAGAATGCCTTCGGTTTGGAGATCTACCCTACAAATTAATAAAAGCTTGAAAAGTAACTGGACTATTCAAGCGGAAGCAATGTATTATATAAATACCAATGAAATTAATTTTTTAAATATGAATATGCTTCCGCCAATTGATCAATTAATTGGTTCGGATAATCGTTTAGTTTACAGAACCGTTAATGCTGGAAAAATTCCCATATTACCCGATAGTAGCAACCCATATGATCAAATTATTTTATTAAAAAATAATGAGCAAGAACATGGATTTGGTTATCGTTATGGGATTCAAATAAAAAAAGAAACCAAGTTTGAAATATTTACTATTGGCTATGCATTTGGTGAATCATATTCGGTATTTGATGGCAATTATTCTGTGTTACTTAATCAATGGAGATTAAATGAAAATGTTAATGGAAGAAATAATATTAAATTAGCAAGATCAGATTTTAGTCCCGGTCACCGAATAAATGCATCTTTCATGAAAGAGTGGTTTTATAATAAAAAAAAACAAAAACTTTCTTTATCATTAATTTATAATGGTTATTCTGGAACAGCTTTTAGTTATGTTTATGGAAAAAAATCGATAGTGAGAGATGATATGAATTCAACAGGTTATGAATTAATATATATTCCTACAAGCGATGAATTAAGTACGCAAATTTTTGAGCCAATTATTGCAGCGAATTATTATTATACGGGCGACCAACAAAAAGAAGCATTAGAATGGTATATACAAAACAATACTTATTTAAATTTGAGAAGAGGAATGTATGCAGAACGAAATGGTAGCAGAACACCTTTTACTAATAGAATTGATTTAAAAATTAGTAGTTATGCTGGTTTTGAATTGAATAAAAGAAAATATGGAATAACTTTTTCATTAGAACTATTTAATTTGGGCAATTTAATTAGTAGTGAATGGGGTAAAAATTATGCTGTACCAGGAAATCGATTTCGATTGATTGATTTTATGGGTTTTATCAATGAAACTCAGCTAATTCCAACTTTTAATTTCAATCCTTTACTGCTGCAACAAAAACCATGGCAGGAACAAGTAAGTAGATTACCCACATTCTCTCGAGAATGGCTAATTCAGGCAGGATTTAGAATAAATTTTTATTAACAGAATTATGATTAAATAAGGAGTTTAGAAACAATATTATAAATGTTAAAATATTGATTATCAACAGTTAAACAATAATATATAAACTAAAACAAGGAGGAAATACACATATCAGCAAGATTAAGTAATTAATATATTAACAAGAAATTGGGTTCTAATGAATGAAAGTTAGATATTTGCGTCATCAAAATAAAGACTATGAGAGTATTTAAACACATTTCATTGATTTTGGCGGCAGTTTTATCTGTTACAATTTCAATGGCGCAAGTAACAACCGGTACAATTACTGGTTCTGTGAAAGACGCCAAAAACATGCCTTTAGTAGGCGCTTCAATTGAAGTAATTCACGAACCATCTGGATCACGTTACAAATCGGTTTCAACATCAACTGGTAAGTTTACAGTTCCAGGATTACGTGTTGGTGGACCATTTAAGATAACTGTATCTTATGTTGGTTTAAAATCAGAAGTAATTAACGATTTAACCGTTCAGTTAGGTGAAGCATCAATAATAGATGTTACTTTATACGATAACGCTAGTCAATTACAAGAAGTTACTGTTTCTGGAGCTGGCAACAAAAGAGCGGCGTTAATTTCTAAAGATAGAAAAGGTGCTTCTACCAATATCAATTCACGTTTAATTGGTTCTTTACCTACTATAAGCCGTAATATTACTGATTTAACTCGTTTGGTTCCTCAATCAAATGGTTTATCATTTGCTGGTCAAGATAGTAGAACAATCAACTTTACTTTAGACGGATCTATTTTTAATAACTCATTTGGATTGAGTGCATTAAATGGTGGTCAAACTAACTCTGCTCCTATTTCATTAGATGCCTTACAAGAAATTCAAATCAATGTATCTCCTTATAATGTAAGAGATGCAGGTTTTACAGGAGCTAGTATTAATGCTATTACCAAAAGTGGTACCAACACTATCCATGGGACAGGTTTTTATAACCAACGTAATGAAGGTTTAGTTGGAACTAAAGCGGGTGTTGGAGGAAAACAAGATGTGGTAACTACTGCATTTGATGTAAAACAATTTGGTGCAAGTTTTGGTGGAGCGATTATTAAAAATAAATTGTTTTACTTCTTAAATTATGAAGGTGAAAGAAGAAACGATATAGGTACTACATTTATTGCCGATGCAAGTAATGGAACAATTCCACCAGCTGGTAACGTATCTAGAGTTAGAGTATCAGATTTAGATGCAGTTTCTACTTACTTAAAATCTAAGTTTAACTATGATCCAGGAGCATATCAAAATTATCCTTTTGTAACTAAAAGTGATAAAGCAGTTGCTCGTTTTGATTGGAACATTAACGACAACCATAAATTAAGCATTCGTGGTAATTTATTATTGTCTAAGCGTGATGTAGGTGCAAGTAACAGTAACTCAACAAGTGGACTTAGAGGAAGTAATAATAACTCATTGTTATTTAGTAATTCTGCTTACGAAATCAACAATAATATTTACGGAGTAATTGCACAATTAAATAGCAGATTTAGTAACAAAATTACGAATGAGTTAACTTTTGGTTACACGGCTAATAGAGATTTCAGAGCTTTAAAAGGTGGTAATTTCCCTATGGTAGATATTCAAGATGGATCTCAACCTTTAACACAAGTTCCTACAGCAGCAAATTCTACTACAACTCAAGGTGTTCAAAGTCAAACTTATTTGTCTTTCGGTAACGATCCTTTTACGCCAAATAACTTGTTAAGCACAGACACTTGGCAGTTCAGTGATAACCTTACAGCCTATTTGGGCAAGCATACATTAACAGCAGGAATAGCTTTTGAAAGTTTCACCTATACTAATGGATTTACTCCACTAATAAATGGTATTTATACTTTTAACAATTTGCAAGATTTTTATACTGCTGGAGATGCTTATTTGGCTAACCAAAATAGAACATTTAGTCCTGTTTTTATGCGTAACTACCGTGCTAACTTCAGTAATTTACCTGGTGGGGCACCATGGTTGGTAACTACAAAAGCTAGAAACTTAGCTGCATACATTCAAGATGAAGTAAACTTACAACCAAACTTCAACTTAACATACGGAGTTCGTTTTGAAGTTCCTTTCTTTGCTGGTCAGGGGTATACAAATACAGAAGTTGATGGTTTTAATTTTATCGACAACAATGGCCAACCAACCAAATTAAGCACATCTAAATTACCAAGTGCTAAATTAATGATTAGTCCAAGGATTGGTTTTAATTACGATGTTAAAGGCGATAAATCAACTCAAGTACGTGGAGGATTAGGTATGTTTACAGGTCGCCCTCCATTTGTATTCGTAAGTAATCAAATGGGAAACAATGGAGTTTTAAGTGGTGGTGTTAATTTTTTCAACACTGCTGCTTATCCGTTTAGCCCGAACACTCCTTCAAACTATCCAAGTTTTGTACCTAATCCTGGAGTACCTGCATCTTCTTATAATATTGCTACAACTGAAGAGAATTTCCGTTTCCCAAAAGTGTTACGTTCAAATTTCGCAATAGACCAGAAGATATTTAAAGATTTTATTTTAACGGGTGAATTTATATTTACTCAAAGTTTGAACAATATCAACTATTACAATGCCAACTTAGTTCCATCTACTAGATTTTTTGCAGGACCAGATAACAGACCTCGTTTCGCTGGTTACTCTTCAACTAATGCTATATTGTCTGGTGCTGCTCAAGCAAATGCATTAAGAGTTAATCCTAAAATTTTAGATGCTACAGTAATGGAAAGTGGCCCTTTAGGAGGTTCACTTGCAGCAACAATTCAAATTCAAAAACCTACAAAGGCTAAAGGCTTAGGTTTTATGGCTGCTTACACGTTTACAAGAGCACGTGATTATATGTCTCCTGGTTCTATAGCATCTAGTTCTTTTAATAGTATACGAAGTGTACGTGGTAACAACAACACAGATATTGCTTTTAGTGATAATGAAATTCGTAACCGTGTAATTGGTAATGTTAACTACAAAATTGAATTGAGTAAGAATGCTGCTTTAACTTTCTCATTATTTGGTCAATCTCAAAATCAAGGACGTTTTGCTTACACTTATGGCGGAGATATGAATGGAGATGGTTTATCGGGTAATGATTTAATATATGTGCCAAGAAACCAATCTGAAATGAATTTCTTAGCTTTAACAGCTACAGCGTCAGCACCTGCTGCTTCTGTTCAACAGCAAAGAGATGCGTTTGATGCATTCATTAATCAAGATAAATACTTGAATAGTATGCGTGGAAAAGTAATTGAAAGAAATGGTGTTTTACAACCGTATAGAGTTCGTATGGACTTCTCGACTCAATTAGATTTATTTACAAATATTGGCACAAACAGACATACCATTCAATTAAGAGCTGATATCTTTAATATCGGCAATATGATTAATAGTGCTTCTGGAGTTAGTGATTTTGTAAATACTTTCAACCCATTGCAGTCTGCTGGTTTAGATGCTGCGGGTGTTCCAATTTTCAGAATGAACCGTGTTAATAACTCTATTAATTATACTACTTATAGAAAAGGAACTAGTATTGGTGATGTATGGTCCGCACAGTTTGGCATCCGTTATATTTTCTAATTTAGTTTTTATAAATACTAAAAAACCTCTCGTTTTTAATGAGAGGTTTTTTATACCCAAATACTTTATAAAACTTATAAACCTTCAACCTACTTCCCCCATCCCCATTTTAAAAAATCTGGAAATACGCTTGCCCAAGTTGGCACATCATGCTTACCCTCTTTTATCTCTACATATTTAATGTGCTGATCTGTATAGCCTTTTGCTTTTAATTCTACAATCAAATCCAATGCATCATCAATCGCATCTATTATTCCGTTATTATTTCTATCGGCCACTTCATCTTTTGTTCCACATTCTATAAAAAATTGCAACCATGGATGGAATGATCCTTTTCTAATTTGCAAATGCATTAATCTATCTTTTTCATCATCATAGCCATCATCATATCCTTTTTTCCGCCACCAAAGAGATCCACTAAAAATTCCTACTTTACTAAACTCACTTGCATGGTTCCAACAAATATCAATAGCGCTTAATCCTCCTAAAGAAAAACCTGCAAATGATTTATCCTTAAATGATGGTGCATGGTATTTTTTACGAATAAAAGGAAGCAATTCATCAAAAATAAACTTACTGTACAACCCTGCCTTAGCTCCTCTCCCTTTAAAATCTGCAGAATAAGCAGTTCCATATTCCATTTTTCTATTGGTACCACAATGAATTCCTATACAAAACAGTGGAGAAATTTCTTTATTGGAAAGAAGGGTATTCAGTATACTTTGAAAATCCATCTTAATTAAATCTTGTCCATCATTTATTAATAGTAGACTTAATTGATCTAGGTTTTTAATCTCAGAAGGGATATATGCATCAAAAAGCACTGTTCTTTCTAAATATTCAGATTCAATACTGAATTGTTCCATAGTAATATTCAATTCTTCTTCAATTTTCTGTTGATGCATCACCAAAAATAATATAAACATAACAAAAGCCCGAAAACAAAATTGAATAATATTTTTTTGTATATTACTATTTTATTGTAATAAAAGATCAAAGTCAAACTATTCAAAACTATATAGTATGAAAAAAATTGGTATTCTTTTTGGCCAGGAAAGAAGTTTTCCTATGGCATTTATTGAAAGGATTAATAGTAAAAATATTCCTGGCATTATTGCAGAGCCAGTTAAAATTGATAAAGTAATTCAAGGAGAAAGTAGCGGCTATGCTGTTATACTCGATAGAATTAGTCAAGACGTTCCTTTTTACAGAGCATTTCTAAAAAATGCTGCAGTTTGCGGAACAGCAGTTGTAAACAATCCTTTTTGGTGGAGTGCTGATGAAAAATTTTTTAATAATTGTTTATCTACTAAAATTGATGTGCCAGTTCCTAAAACTGTTTTACTTCCTTCAAAAGATTTACCTGCAGATACTGCAGAACTTTCATTCAGTAATTTGGCATATCCACTTGATTGGGAAGGAATATTTAATTACATCGGTTTCCCTGCATACATGAAACCATTTGCTGGCGGAGGATGGAAAAACGTTTATAAATTAACCGACATGAACGACTTTTTTGAGAAGCATGCCGAAACCGGTGAATTGGTAATGATGCTGCAAGAAGAAATTGTTTTTGAAGAATACTATCGTTGTTATTGCATTGGCGGAAAGCATGTGCGCATCATGAGTTACGAGCCACGTAATCCGCATCACTTAAGGTATGTAGCAGATTTCAAACCTTCAAAAGAGAAGCTTAAAATGATGACTGATTTAGTTTTGAAAATCAATAAATATTTAGGCTATGACTTTAATACTGTTGAATTAGCATTAAGAGATGGAGTACCTTATGCAATTGATTTTTGCAATCCTGCACCAGATGCAGATATTAAAAGTGTTGGTCAAGAAAATTTTGATTGGGTTGTTGAAACTGCTGCAAATTTTGCAATTGAAAAAGCGCAAGCACAGGTTGATGGGGCTGATAATTTAACATGGGGAGAATACATAAAAAGAAGTGCAACCGGAAAAAAATTATATTAAGATGGGAAATACAAGTTATAATCATTTTACGCTTGGAGTGGAAGAAGAATACATGGTGATTGATCCTGTAACCAGGGAACTTAAAAGTCATGAACAACAAATTGTAATACTGGGTCAGGAAATATTAAAAGACAAAGTAAAAGCAGAAATGCACCAGGCCGTTGTTGAAGTGGGTACTGATATTTGCAAAGATATTGACGAAGCTTTTAATGATGTTTCTTCTCTTCGTGGTAATATTTCTAAGATTGCCAATGATCTTGGTCTTTGGGTAGGTGCATCTGGCACCCACCCTTTTAGTCATTGGGAAAACCAACTAATTACTGATCATGTTCGTTATAATCAAATAGTAAATGAATTACAAGAAGCAGCAAGAAGCAACTTAATTTTTGGCTTACATGTGCATGTTGGAATGGAAGACCGGAAAATGGCCGTTCATATTGCCAATACTGCTCGTTATTTTCTTCCACATGTTTATGCTTTAAGCACCAACTCTCCTTTCTGGGAATCAAGAGATACCGGCTACAAATCGTTCCGTACTAAAGTTTTTGATAAATTTCCTAGAACAGGAATACCTGATTATTTTGAAAGTTATGACGCATATGAAAATTACATAAACCTCCTAATTAAAACTAACTGTATAGATAATGCCAAAAAAATTTGGTGGGATTTGCGTGTTCATCCTTTCTTTAATACAGTTGAATTTAGAATTTGTGATGTACCTATGACTATCATGGAAACCATGACTATCGCAGCTTTATTTCAGGCCATCTGTGCGAAGATTTATAAATTAAGAAATCAAAACCTCAATTTCATGATTTATCAACGCACTTTAATAAATGAAAACAAATGGAGGGCTAGTAGGTATGGAATTGATGGGAAATTAATTGATTTTGGCAAAGAAATTGAAGTAGACACTAAGGCATTAATCTATGAATTACTTGATTTTGTAGATGATGTGGTTGACCATCTAGGGAGTAGACATATTATTAACAATGTTGCTAAAATTTTTGAAACAGGCACTGGAGCCGATAGGCAACTAAAAGTTTATAAAGAAACGGGCAGCTTGATAAGCGTGGTTGATTATATTCATGAGCAGTTTCTTGCTTTTTAAATAATTAAATTTTTTGTTCAAATAGCCCGTCTCATTAAACTGAGTGGGGTTTTTTGTATCTTAGTTAAATTAATGATTGGGCAACGAACTTGATTGTTAGAGCATCTATATTGTATCTCATCTTAAAAAGTTGTTGTTTTTTGACGGAACACGAACTAATAAAAGGCTGTATAAGGCAAGAACCGGTTTGCCAACGTATGCTTTTTGATAAGCATGCAGGTAAAATGATGGGGGTATGTTTGAGGTATGCCCAAGACAATATGGAGGCAGAAGATATGCTGCAAGACGCTTTTATTAAAGTTTTTCAATATATCATTCAGTTTAAGTTCGAGGGATCATTTGAAGGATGGGTTAGGAGAATAGTGGTTAATACTGCAATTCGACACCTTGAGAGAAAGAAGATGAGCTTTAAAGAAATTGATGATCATAGTCCCAATAACCCTCAAATTGATCCCCATGCTTATTCCCACCTTGGTGAAGACGACTTATTAAAACTGATTAGTCAATTGCCAGAAGGGTACAGAATGGTATTTAATTTAAGTGTTATTGAAGGATATAGTCATGATGAAATTGGCGAAATGTTGAATATTCAAGCAGGAACAAGTAGAAGTCAGTTAGTTAAAGCAAGAAAAATGTTACAAAACCAAATTATGCAATTACAAAAGATTGCTGTTTAAATGACCAACGAGGCATTTGATCATATAATCAAACAAAAGCTGCAAGATCATGTTGCTGCTATCCCTGAAGGATTATGGGACAAGATTCGTATGCCCGCCATTACGCCACCTGCAGATCAGTTTGATCAATTTGTACAAGATAAATTATACAATCATTCAGGCACTGTATCTCCTGAATTGTGGAACAGAATTAAACCAGAAGAGGACGAAGACAAAAAATATTTTTTCTTTTTACCAAGAGCTGGAATGGTAGCAGCTTCTATTTTATTATTAATTATAGCAGGATCGGTTTCCGCATATTTGTATTATCAAAAATTTCAGTCTCCTGCTAATCCTATTGAAAATAGCAACCAAAAAAACAATAACCAAGGTAATAGTAACGGCAATAAAAATAATACTATTGAAGTAAAAGAAGAAGATCAAACAAATCAACCAACTGAATCGTCGCTTACTCCTACTGAAAATGAATCTAACAAAAATGAAATTCAAGGTAGTAAATCTGTTGATAACGATATGCCAAATTCATCTAATCATAAAACTAATATCACAGCAGAAAGTATGAATAATGGTTCATCTCTTTCATTTGGCATACTAAAAAAACAATCTCAAAATATTCAGTTCAACAATACCAATTCAAGCTCTGAAACACTAAAACCAAGTAGTAATTTAATAGAAGATGAACTCAATTATATAGCAACACTAAAATTTGATGCCAGTTTAATTAGCTTTCGAAACAAAAATCTAAGGTACCTATCTACAGAAAAACAAATAGCTAATAACAATCATACTAACAATATTAAAAATGTAGTGATTTGTCCTACTGATAGAAAAATGCGTAATCCAGATTGGGACTTAGAAATATATGCTTCTCCTGATTATGCATTTAAAACAGTAAGTAGCAATACTGCATCTCAAGAATACATGAACACAAAAGATAGCAGTGAAAAATCGAAATTGGGATATACTGTTGGTTTTAGAATAATCAAACCAATTAACGATCATCTTTTATTTAAAACTGGTCTACAATATTCTCAAATAAACGAAAACTTTATTTATACATCAGAAAATGAAATTAAAACCACTACAGTAGTAACTGTTAGAAATATAATTCTTGCTAATGGAAATACCGTAACAGTAAGTGATACAAGTATTTTACAACAAATCGGGTTTAAAAATAATACTGTAAAAAATAGTTTTAGAAGCTTAGACATTCCTGTACTTATAGGATATCAATTTGGCAATGACGATTTAAGAATTGGCATCAATGCGGGATTGATATTTAATTTAAGTTCGTCATTTAAAGGAGTTGTACTAGACTCTTCTCTTTCACCCAAACCTTTTTCAAAAGAAACCAATTCAGTATATAAAAATAATATTGGGGTGGGAATTTATACTGGTATCAGCATAACAAAGAGGCTTACTTACAACACTTCCATTTTTGCAGAACCTTATTTTAGGTATAACTTATCTAATAGTACCACCCCTCTCTCCACTTTTAATCAACGTTTTTCTATTGGGGGGCTAACAGTTGGGTTAAGGCTTAATTTAAACAACAGATAGGCATCATTAAATAAATTAAATGTATCTAAGGAGTATCAATAACAATATGAACAGCATGCGTTTTTTTATCATGATTATCATTCTTGCAAGTTTTTCAGCTTGTAGTAAAGATTTATCTGATGATTTTAGGCTTTATCCTACTAATGCATTGAATGACACTACATGGTCTAGATTTATTACCTCAAATGCATCCCTTAATGAAATATTAGATTCAACACTACCTATTCCATTGATAGATTCTATCAATCCTAATACAGCAGATACCCTTCGCTTCCCCAATAATATAGAATTAACATTTCCAGCAAATGCAGTATTTAGTCCAGGAGGTTATTCAATTAATGGAAAAGTTAAAGTAGAAATGCTTGCTTTATTAAAAAAAGGTGACATAATTCGAACGCTTCAATCAACCACTAGTAATGGTGCATTATTAGAAACATTTGGACAAGTATTTATCAAACTAACAAATAATGGAAAGGACCTTGCTCTTTCGCAATATAAAAGTATTAAAATAAGAATTCCAGATACTCAAGATAATCCACTACCAGCAATGATTGTATTTAAAGGGCAAGAGAGTTCCCCTCTACCTGTGTGGGGTAAAGATACAAGCGCCACTTGGTTAAAAACAAATGATGGATCTACGATTGGCACTTGGTATAAAATTGGATCTGGTCCAAATATGAAAGGGTATGAATTTACTACTCAAAATCTGAGATGGATTAGTGGAGGCAAATTTGCTGATAATACAGTTCCAAAAAATAAGCTGACGGTAATTTTACCACCAAATTTCACCATTAAAAATACATTAGCGTTTGCAGTACTAGAAAATACAAAAACAATAGTAGAATTAAAAGCAAACTATTCATCAAGGTCATTTCAAGCAAATAATATTCCTCTACAAAAGAAATTAGCAATTATTACTCTTACTAAAATTGGGAGTGCCTTTTATTATGGCAATCGATCAATCAATGATATTGGAAATGTAGCAATATACAATGTAAGTCCAGAAAAGAAATCACTCAAATTTATACTGGACGAATTAAACAAATTATAAGCTAAACTACGCTTTTACTTTTCTTGTATGTAATGCCCTATAAGCCCATATACAACTCAACATCATAAATATTGCTCCTAATAAAAAAGCGGCTCCCGGAAAATATACAGGGGCATTACTACTTGTAAAAAACGAAAATAAATTAGTCATTAATAAGGGCCCAACAATTGAAGTTGCACTTATTAAACTTGTTAATGCACCTTGTAATTCTCCTTGTTCATTTTTAGGCACATTGCCTGAAATGATGGATTGCAAAGCAGGTCCAGCTATTCCACCTAAACAATAAGGAATAAGAAACACAAACATCATCCAACTTTCAGAAGCAAAAGCAAATAATAGTAATCCTAAAGAGTACAGGGCAAGACCATAATAAACACTTTTTTCATTGCCAATTTTTGGATTGATAATTCTAACCAAACCACCTTGTACTCCTCCTACTAATAAGCCAACAATTCCCAAAGAAATGCCGATCATTTTTGGTGTCCACTTAAATTTTTCGATATTAAAAAAACTCCAGTTACTCTGAACTGCATGAGATGCCAAATAAATTAATACAAAGGAAACTACCAAGCCCGATAACGCAGGGTATTTACTTAATTGTTTGAGAGAACCGATTGGATTAGCTCTTTTCCAATCAAAAGGTCTTCGTAAACTTTTATCTAAAGATTCGGGAAGCACAAAATATCCATATAAACAGTTTGTTAATGCTAATCCTGCAGCTACAAAAAATGGAATACGTGATCCTATTTCACCTAACAAGCCT
>Ga0105052_10000213_pt1 | contig 76764 bp, 85 predicted proteins | sample FRY03_FD_78094 | JGI IMG/M metagenome (GOLD analysis project Ga0105052, IMG submission 78094) | Freshwater microbial communities from Lake Fryxell liftoff mats and glacier meltwater in Antarctica - FRY-03 | ecosystem: Environmental > Aquatic > Freshwater > Ice > Glacier meltwater ... | reverse complement strand
TCCATTGCCGAACTACAAGGACTTCGTCACCGCAGGACAAGAGGTCAAAGCCTCCTAAGCAGAGTGGACGGGACCGGCCTGAGGGCCGGTCCCGTCATACGCTTTTCCATTTCCTCATGGCAGAAGTAGAAGAACCCACCAAGGTCCGCCCCCTCAAGCAACGCTCGCGGCGCGAGCAACGCAACGACGGCGGCACAGCGCTGTCGACGTACGGCCTGCTCATGCCAATGCTGATTCTGCTGGGCCTGTTCTTTCTCGCACCGCTCTACTACATCGTGCTCTTTAGTCTCGCCCTTAAGCGCTTCGCGCCGACCGACGCCTTGGCAGCCCTCAACGGCGAGCTCAACGCTTTCACCACCGAGTTGTGGGGTCAGCTGCTGAGCAACGATGTGATCGTCAAGATCCCCGGCATCGACTTCAATGTGCCGGTCATCATCGTCGGCATCGTCTTCGTCGTTTTACTGGCACTCGCTGTATCAGCTGGACGTATTCGAGAATACGGATCATGGATCGTCGGTATCGCCTTCGTCTTACTGCTCGTCCCATTCCTGACATTCCCCGCCGGTAACAACCTCTTACGTCTGATGGAACTCTCGTCGGATGGGCAGTACCTGCGCCTGTTCTTCAAGTCGGTGACGATGGCGATGACGTCGTCCGTTATCGCCGTGATTGTTGCGGTTCCCGTGGCCTACTTCCTCGCCTTTTGCATCGGCAAGTCGAAGTACACCTGGCTCCTGATCGTGATCGCGCCGTTCCTCACGTCCTATCTCTTGCGGGTGTTTGCATGGAAGGTGATCCTTGGTGATCAGGGCCTGATCAACTCGGCGCTCGCCACCGTCGGCCTGATCGACGCTGAGAACCCCCTGACCTTTCTGATCTATAGCCAGTTTACGGTGATTGTCGTGCTGACCTACGCGTGGGTGCCATTCATCTGTCTACCGATCTTTCTCTCGTTCGAGACGATCGATCGGCGCCTACTCGAGGCCGCGATGGACCTCGGTGCCACCCGCCTGCAGGCGTTCCGCAAGATCAGCCTGCCGATCATTGCTCCTGGCATCGTCGCCGCCTTCCTCTTCGTCTTCATCCCATCGATCGGCGAGTACATCACACCCACACTCGTCGGCGGCACGAGCGGCACGATGTACGGACAATCACTCGCGAACCAGTTTGTCGGCGGTGCCTTTAACTGGCAGTTTGGCTCCGTCATGGCACTCTTCCTGCTCGGCGTGGTGCTGCTACTGACGTTCGCGACCGCGCGCTTCTTGCGCGCCGCCGGCGGTGGACGCTGATGGCACGCGACAGTTCGACCTTCGTCGTCATCTCGCCCAATGGCAAGCGCCTGCTGACACTGTTCTTCGCACTGTTTTTGATCGTGCTCTACCTCCCAACCGTGCTGCTGATCGTCTTCTCATTTAACGACTCGACAGTTGCCGCCTTCCCGCTCGATGGCCTAACAACCGAGTGGTATAAGCGCGCGTATCAGTCCGAGGAGATCCGCAAAGCAATGTGGGCGAGCATTAAGGTTGCGACGGCGGCCGCATTCTTCGCCACGCTACTGGCACTGATGGCCTCGTACCCGTTAGCCCGCCGCAACATTCGCGGGCGCTCGTTTATTTCCGCGCTGCTTCTGCTACCACTAGTGGTACCGACCGTGGTGCTCGCCGTCGCCCTTCTGATTCTGTTTCAACGCGGCCCTGGAACGATCGGCCTCGGCCTGAGTCGCGTCATGATCGCCCATGTCGTAATCGCTGTGCCATTCGCCGTACTGATCCTGCTGCCGCGCATGGCCAGCATCGACCAGCGACTCGAGGAGGCCGCCTACGATCTTGGCGCCTCCGGCCTACAAACCTTCCGGCGCATCTTGCTCCCCCTGATCTTCCCATCGATTATCTCTGCCTTCCTGATCTCGTTTGTCTTCTCGATCGACGAAGTCGTGATCGCGTCCTTCCTGACGGCGGACCAAGCGACCTACCCGGTCTACCTCTACTCGGGCCTGAAATTCGCCGAAAAAACGCAGACGCTGATCCCCGTCGCCACGATCATGATCGTCTTGAGTTTTGTGATCGCAATCGGTGCCGAATTGATTCGACGATCTGCTGATCGACGGATGGTGGGCAAGTAGCTATGCGCGCACTCGTTGCAGCACTAATCTGCGGCGGCGTGTTAGCAGGATCGACAGTCGCCGTCGCGCAACGAGCGGACACCGCGGGTGCGCAGCGGGCACGGATGGTAGTCGAACTGTCTGCAACGATGGGTCCTAATTGTGATTGCACCGCCGGAACGCGGGCACGCGATCGCATGGCCAGCAAGATTGCCGAATCTCAGACCAAAGCCAACACGATCACCGAATCTGAAAACATAAAATGAAGCCACAATCAACAAGGGGGATTGACACAATGACCAGCCCATATCTCAACCGTAAAGGCTTTCTAGCGATGACAGGCGCCACCAGCTTGGCAGCCTTCTTGGCCGCCTGTGGTGGCTCCTCCTCAAATACCGATTCGGGTGGCGAGACGGCAGCTGAGGCGACAACTGAGGCTGCCGCAGACGGTACCTCGTCGGCACAAGCCGTCGCATTCGATCCGGCCACTGAACCCGATGGTGATATCGAAATCTTCACATGGGCCGGGTACGACGATACCGAGATCGACGGCTCACCGTGGATGTGGAGCCAATACGAAGATGGCGAGTACGCCTCGAAGTCGCCCCTCAAGTTCACGTTCCTCAACGACGACACACAGGCGCTTGCAAAGGTTGCATCCGGCTACAACCCGGACATCATCCATCCCTGTGGCGGCTACGTTCTGAGATGGAAGGAAGGCGGGCTGATTCAGCCACTCGACGTTTCGTTGCTGCCTGATTGGGATGGCGTTCCCGAAGCGCTGAAGTCGTCGGGACTGATCGACGATGCCTACTACCTGATGCCGTTCGACGTCGGTTTCACGTCGCTCACGTACGACGCGGACGCCGTCGACTTCTCTCAAGTGGGCGGCGAGGAGTCGTGGAAGATCCTTCTCGATGATCGCTACAAGGGCCAGATTTCTCTGTTCAACGGGCCGGATGAGGTGATTGAGTACGCTGCTCTTGCGGACCGCGGCGCCAAGGATCCGATTCATCTCACACTCGAGGAAATCGCTGCCGCCAAGGAGACCGCCCTCAAGATGAAGCAGAACGTGCGCAACTATTGGACGTCGCAGACGGAGACCGTCAACGACTTCGTCAATGGCAACCTCTTGATCACGGTGACGTGGCCTGACGGGTATTGGAAGATCAAGAATCATAAGAAGATGAAGGGCCGTAACATCAAGTACATGCAGCCGGTCGAAGGGCGGCTGCTGTGGACCTGCGGCATGGTCTTGAATGCGCAGTCGCAGCGCCCCGGTCGGGCGATGCTGGCGATGGCTGCGACGAACACGCCACAGGCCGGAGCCGATCTGATCGACAACTACCAGTACGCCGCTGCGCAGCAGAATGGCGTCATCGAGTTGGTCAAGGATCAGGCGTTGATTGGCGCATTCGGGCTCGATGACCCCGCGCTCTGGCAACCACCGATGGCGTGGCCGCAGACGCAGGTAACTCCTTACAAGGAATACATCGCCGCTGGGACGGAAGTGATCAACTCCTAGTCTGGACTGCAGGCGCCGTAGCTGCTAGTGCGGTCGGAGGATCCCGCTGACGGGATCCTCCCCGCGCAGCACGCGAGCGACATCCTCGGCTGCGTCATCGAACGAGCGACGATCCGACTCTGCGGAATACCAGGCAGCGTGCGGCTGCACAATTGTGTTCGGCCACGCCAGCGTGGGTTCCCCTGGGGGTGCAGGCTCGACGGGCAGCACATCGAGTGCCGCCCCAGCAATACGGCCGCTAGCGATCGCCTCACCAAGCGCCTGATGGTCGACGAGTGCAGCCCGTGCCGTATTGACGAAGTAGGCGTCCGAGCGCATCTTGTTGAGAGCGGCTGCGTCGAACATACCGCGTGTCTGCTCCGTCACCGACGTCATCAGCGAGACCACATCGACGGACGACAGCAATTCGTCAAGCGGCACGAGACGCCCGCCTGCTGCTGCTACCTCGTTCGGCGCCGCGTGGGCAGAGGCCACGAGCACCTCCATCCCCACGGCGCTTGCCGTCTCGACAAGTCCACGTCCGATTGCGCCAAACCCCACCACGCCCAGTAGCGAGCCGCGCACGGGGCGCGGGGCGCGCGGGTACGGCCACCACGTGCCCTCGCGCACCAATCCATCGAGCATGACAACGCCGCGCAGCACCGCGTAGATCAACGCCATCGTGTGGTCGACTACCTCGACGTCACAGAAGTGCGTCACGCGGCAGCACCACACCCCACGCTCTGCCAGCGCATCCACGTCGAGATGATCGAAGCCCGTCGAGCAGGTTCCGATGACGCGCAGGTTTGGCGCCTTTTCCAACGCGTCGACACGCACCGCTCCCCCTGGATAGGTGAGGATCGCGACCACATCATCGCCCGATATATCAGGGTTGAACTCGACGGTCACGCCAGCTGGCTCGAGGATCGCGCGGGCACGATCGAGCGGCCACGTGTCGTCGATTACTACAACGCGCATCACACACTCCCCGGTCGTTGAATCAATCCCTCGGGCTCCTCGCCGCGGAGAAAGCGCGCGAGGTCGGCAATCTGGTGATGATAGGGGGCGAGGCTCGCGGCCGGCGAGTACCACGCCGAATGCGGCTGCACGATCAGGTTTGGCCACTCCAATGCGACCTCATCCGGCGGTGGTGGCTCGACGGGGAAAACGTCGATGGCGGCGCCCGCGATGACACCCACCCGCAGCGCGTCACCGAGCGCCGCGTGATCGATCAGGCCGGCGCGCGCGCAGTTGACGAGGTAGGCGTCATCGCGCATCTGTGCGAGCCGTCGCGCGTTGATCAGGTGGCGCGTATCGTCGAGTAGCGGCACGTGCAGCGTCACGACATCGCTCGTCTCGAGCAGCGTGTCGAGGTCGACGCTATAGAAGCCGAGCTCGCGCATCGCCTGTTCTGGTACGAACGCGTCAAAAGCCACAACATCCATCTGCAGCGCCTTGCCCTGCGCCGCCACTAGTCGACCGATGCGTCCAAAGCCGATGATGCCAAGCTGGCTGCCTGCAATACGCCGCGGCTCGCGTGGGAATGGCCACCAGCCTCCAGCCCGCACAAAGCCGTCGAGCTGGGCGACACCGCGCAGCAGATTCGTAGTCAGCGCGATGACGTGCTCGGCGACCTCCTGATCGCAGTAGCCCGCCACGTGAATACACGTCACTCCCTGCGCCGTCAGCTCGGCCACGGGCACGTTGTCATACCCGGTGGAGCATGTGCCAACCAACCGCACGTTCGGCGTATGCTCCAGCAGGTCGAGTGGAATCGACTGCTCCGGCGCCGTCAGGACCGCCACCACATCTTCGCCGGCGGCTCGATCCGCCTTCTCAACCACCACGTTGAGACCCGCGAGTGCCTCGTCCACGCCCTCCATCGGCCAGGCCGGATCGAGAATGATTACGCGCTGCACGTGGACTCCTCGGGCAGGACAGCATCGATCGCCGCGGCGAGGTCGAAGTCGAGCTGCGAGATGCCTCGAGGTCGATGCGTCATCAATTCGATCCGCAGCGTACCGCCTCGCTGCTGCCAATCCGGGTGATGGTCGAGGCGCTCTGCGAGTGCGACAATCGGCGCGATCGCTGCATGTGCGGCAGCCCACGAGCCGAAGGCGTGCTCACGTACCAAGCGCCCATTGACGAGCGCCCACGCGGGACGCTCCGCTAGCGCGACCACCACCGCTTCGTACGTCATTGGTTGTTGCATCCGCTGATTCCTCCTCACCACATCGGCACACCACAGATCCGCCCGCCCTGCGTAGACTACGAGGTAACGAAAACGCGGAGGACATAGTGGCGAGCAAGTGGCTTGAAGTCGGACAGTTTGGGCAGAGCGTCTGGTACGACAACGTGGCTCGACCCGCGGTGGAGACGGGACTCCTGCAGAAGATCATCGACGAGGACGGCGTTACGGGTGGTACCTCGAACCCGTCGATCTTCGCCAAGAACGTCGAAGAGTCGGGCATGTACGACGACGCGATCCGCGCCGTTCCTGCAGATGCCACAGCCGCCGAGGCCTTTGGTCCGCTCTGGATCGAAGACATCCAGGCCGCCTGCGATGTGCTGCGCCCCGTATCGGATCGCACCAATGGTGCGGATGGTTTTGTCTCGATTGAGGTCGAGGCGGACCTCGCCTTCGATACACCGAACACGATCCGTCGCGCCCACGAACTGCATACGGCCGTCGATCGTCCAAACGTGATGATCAAGGTGCCGGGTACGAAGCAGGGGATCGAATCGTTCCGCCAGCTGACGCGTGATGGACTGTCCATCAATGTCACGCTGCTGTTTTCTGTGGAACGGTACGGCGAGATCGCTGAAGCCTATGTTGCCGGCATGGCGGAGCGCCATGCTGCGGGCGAGTCGCTTGCCGGCATCCAGTCGGTTGCGAGCTTCTTCGTGTCGCGCATCGACACGAAGGTCGATGCGATGCTGCCAGCGGGCTCGCCGCTGCTCGGCAAGACCGCCGTGGCGAACGCCAAGATCGCCTACGCCGACGTCTATCAGCGCGTCTTCGAAGGCGCCGACTGGCAGCCGCTGGCAGCCGCCGGTGGCGCGCGCCAACGTCCGCTGTGGGCGTCGACCAGCACCAAGAACCCTGCCTACTCGCCGACGATCTACGTCGACGACCTGATTGGCCCCGATACGGTCAACACCGTGCCGGATGCCACCCTCGAGGCCTTCCGCACGCAGGGCAATCCTGGCTCGCGCATCATGGAGGGCGTCGATGAGGCTCGCGCGGTGATGGCCGGGATCGCAGCAGCCGGCATCGACTTTGCTGTGGTCACGAAAGAGCTCGAGGATGAGGGTGTGGCCTCCTTCGCGAAGGCCTACGAGGGCATGCTCGACGCGATCCAAGCTCGGCGCGCAGCCGTCTCGTAGCAGAAGTGGCGTGGCGCCTCGTGTGCCACGCCACCACCGCCGCTGGCCTGTCGACTGCACAAAAGGACCCGGGTCCTTTTGTGCACTTTTAGTCGTGGCCGGGCAGCACTCGCCGGAGCCAACCGGGCAACCACCAGTTCGTCCTGCCGAGCAGCACCATCGTGCTGGGGACCAGCATCATCCGCACGATTGTCGAATCGACGAGCACGGCGACGGCCAGGCCAAGGCCGAACATCTTGATCACAACGTTGTCGACCAGCACGAAGGCGAGGAAGACCGTGATCATCACCAGCGCCGCAGCCGTGATGACACGAGCTGTATGCGAGAGGCCCACCTCGATGCTCTGCAGGGTCGATACGCCCGACAGGTGCGACTCGCGAATACGGCTGATCAAGAAGATCTCATAGTCCATCGAAAGGCCGAACAGAATTGCGAACATCATCATCGGCACATACGCCACGATCTCGACCCGTTCGGGCACGCCGATCAATTCTGCGCCCCAACCCCACTGGAACACTGCGACGATCACGCCATATGCAGCGCCGACCGACAGGATGTTCATCACCACGGCCGACAGCGGCACCATCAGCGAGCGGAACTCGACGAGCAACAAGATGAACGAGAGCAACAGCACCGCGCCAATCAGATAAGGCAGACGCTCCACGATGCGATTTGAGAGATCCGACATCCCGGCCGTCACGCCTGTCACGTCGACCGTCACGCTCTTGCCCGTTACCGCCTGTACATCCCCCGGCAGACGCCCAAGCAGCTCCTCCGTTGCATTCGACGTCGGCGACGTCGACGGAATCAGTTGGATCATCGTGACCTTCTGCTTCGCGTTGATCGCGGGAGCCTGGACGGAGGCCACGCCCTTGTCCTTCTTGAGGGCCGTGACAACCTGCTCCGCGCCAGCTTGGTCCGCATAAGGGGTCAGGACCAACTGCACTGGCCCGTTGATGCCCACACCGAACGCGTCGGACAACTGGTCATAGGCGATGCGCGTCGTCGAACCCGGCGGGTCGGAGCCCGAATCGACCTCCCCCAAGTCCATCGACAGCGTTGGGATAGCCAAGGTTCCCATGATCGCCACGGCGAGCACCAAGAACGGCACCGGGTGCGACCCAACAAAGCGCGCCCAGACACCCCATACGCCGTGTGTAATCTCGGCATTCTCTGCCTCGGAGAGCGGCGGGAGTTTGCGGTCGCGCGGGCGCATGATCCGGCGACCGAAGATGCCAAGTAGCGCCGGCAGCAGCGTCAAGGCCGCGAGCACAGCCGTCACCACCGCGATCGCCGCGGCGACGCCGAGCATGCTGACCACGGGAATGCCCGAGACGAACAATCCGAGCAGCGCGATCGTAACGGTCGCCCCGGCGACGAGGACCGACCGCCCCGAACTCGCGAGCGCCGACCGTAACGCGGTGGGTACATCAGAGCCCGTGCGCAGCAGCTCGCGATGGCGGCTGACGATAAAGACGGCGTAGTCGATGCCAACACCGAGACCAATCATCGTTGCCAACGTCGGCGCGATCGCTGTCATCGACAAGAACGACGACGACAGCGTGATGAACCCAATGCCGAGGATCAGCCCCACCATCGCACTGATCAGCGGCGCGATCATGGCCAGCACGGCCATGAAGGTGACGAGCAGCACGATCACCGCCGCCAGCAGTCCAAGCTCCTCCGAGATCTCGATCGGCGGGCTCCCTGCCTGCGCAGCGGGCGCGCCCAAGTAGGCGACCTTCAGTCCCTTGGTCTTAGCGACAGGACTCATCGCATCTTGAAGATGCTTGAAGGTCGTGTCGGAGATCTCCTCGGACGAGACGTCGTAGCCGATGTTGATGACCGCTGTCGATGCGTCGCCCGACACGCTACCGGCCTGCGTGAACGGGTCGCTGACGGTCGCCATACCGGGCAGCGTCTTGACGTCCTTGATGGCGGACTCGATCACGCTCTGCGACGACGTTGACTTCATCACGTCCGCAGAGCCATAGACGACAACCTGTCCCATCTGCAGACCACTCGTCTGCGGAAAGGCCTTCGTGGCAATGTCGGCGCCGTTTTGGGAGCTCGTGCCTGGGACAGTGAACGGAGCATTCAGCGTTCCTCCCGCCAACTTGCCGCCAATCGTGACCCCAGCCAACAGCAGAATCCAGAGGATCACAACAACCCACTTGTTGCGGGCGCACCAACTACCAATACTTGCGACCATGTTACTCCCCGCCCACGCCATCCTGCTTGACTAGCGCATACTAGCCTGCGGGGATGACAAGGAATCTGCATGAACCTGTTTGAGATCCGGAAGGTCGCCACCTACACCGAGGAGATCCACCACGACTTCGGTCCCAAGCCCGAAGACCCGGCGCGTAAGGGAGCCGTGATGGCCGTCGTGACCAACCCCTACGTTGGCGCCTACGTCGAGGATCTCAGCCCCGCGATGGACGAACTAAAGGCACTCGGCGAGCAGCTCGGCGCGATCCTGATCGACCACCTTGGCGGCGATCCGAAGGCCATCGAGGGCTACGGCAAGGGCGCGATCGTCGGCAGCGCGGGCGAGATCGAACACGGTGCGATGTGGCACATCCCCGGTGGCGGCGGGATGCGCGCCGCGATTGGCGGTGGCACCTCGATCGTACCATCGACGAAGAAGGTCGGTGCGATCGGCGCGCGCATTGACATCCCGCTGACGCATATCGAATGGTCGTACGTTGGGAGCCACTACGACGCCATCGAGGTCGGCGTCCCCGATGCTCCTCGGCCCGATGAGCTGGTGCTGATCCTCGCGATGGCCACCACCGGTCGCGTGCACGCGCGGCTCGCGACAGGCTTTGCCCTCGAGGATCGCGGCAAGCCCGGAGTGCCGGCATGAAGATCGCCTTCATCGGCCTCGGCCGCATGGGCTGGCATCTCGCCGGGCATCTAGCGACGGCAGGACACGAGGTCGCGGTCTACGACATCGACGCCGCTGTCGCGCAGCGATGGGTCGAGGAACACCATGGTCGTGCTGCCGACTCGATCGTCGACGCCGTGCAGGATTGTGCCGTTGTCTGCTCGTCGGTGCCCGCCGATCCGCAACTGCGCGCGATCTGGGACGCCGCGCAGGGCGCGCTCGCCGAAGGCGCGATCTGGATCGACCACTCCACCACGTCGGCCGAGATCGCACGCGCCCTCGCGACGGAGGCGGCAACAAACGGACGGTTCTTTATCGACGCGCCCGTTTCGGGGGGTACCGTCGGCGCCGAGAATGGCAAGCTAGCCGTGATGGCCGGTGGTGATCCGATCGCGTGGGTGATAGCCGAGCAGGTGGTCGCGGCCTATGCAGCGCGCGCGAACCTGATCGGCCCTGCCGGTGCGGGCCAGCTGACAAAGATGGCAAACCAGATCTGCGTCCTCGGTGTCGGTCAGGCGCTCGCTGAGGGCCTCAGCTTCGCCGAGTCGGCTGGCCTCGATCCACGCAAGGTGCTCGAGGTGATGCTGACGGGCTCCTCGACGTCATGGATGATGGAGAACCGCGCCGCACTGATGATCGATGCAACATACGACTACGGCTTCTCGACGACCCTGATGCGCAAGGATATTGGGCTCGTGTTGGATGAGGCCCAGCGCATCGACGAGACATTGCCGATTACCGCTCAGATTGCCGAACTGCTCGACGAGGTCGATGCGATGGGTGGCGCGAGCTGGGATTGGTGCAGCCTGATGGAGCGCCAGCGCTCGCAGAACCGCAATCGCTAAAACGACTACGCCTCGTCGCGACGAGGCCCCCGCGCCGGGGTCAGGCCAGAATCACTACACTCGACAGATGCCTGCGATCTGCGATTTCCCAAATGTCATCACCGCCATCGACGAGCTCGAAGCGGTCTACGGACCGCCTGCCGATGCGGTCCAGCAAAAATGCATTGACCGACTCGACGAGCACTGCCGCGTACTGATTGCACACGCCCCATTTGTACTGATCGCTGCCGCTGACAGCACGGGTGTCGATGTCTCTCCGCGTGGCGGCCCTGCCGGCTTTGTGCGTGTGCTCGATGACCACCGCTTGATCATTCCCGACGCTGCCGGCAACAAGACGACAGACATTCTGCACCGCATCGTCAATGGCGGGAGTATTGGTCTCCTGTTCGTGATCCCCGGTCGCAACGAGACGCTTCGCGTGCGCGGCCGGGCCTGCGTAACGCGCGACGCCGAGTTGCTTGAAGGACTCCAGACGGGCGGTAAGCCAGCTGTGCTTGGTATTGGTGTGGTCGTCGAGACGGCGTTTCAGCATTGCGCCAAAGCCTTCATGCGGTCGGGCCTCTGGCAGCCCGACCAGTGGCCCGCGCGAGACGCGCTACCGAAACCGGCACGTGTCTGGACCGATCACATCGCACTCAACGAGGTCGATGAGGCGCTCGTGGAGGCGTTTGTCGCAGACGATTACGAGCACAACCTCTAATCCCCAAGCCGTTCAGAAGTACCGGAGGCTGAGGCGGATTTCGTGATGGGGGCGGATGCCGGTGGAGGCGGCGCTAGTAGCTGAAGACGGTCGCGAGGTTGACGACCACCTTGCTGTTTCCGTTTGCGTTCATTGCAATCCTCCTCGTGTTGGATGGGTCGTGTAGTTCAGTTAGCCGATGGCTTGGTGGCTTTGATGGTCGCGCCGCGGGCGCCGAACTTCTCTGCCTTCTGACGGGTATCTTCGAACACCGAGCGGGCATAGGTGTCGATCAGGTCACCGGTCTCGATGCCGGTGAATCCGTGACGCAGTAGGAAACTCTCGTACTCTGCTTCCAGCAGAGCCCCTGCGATTCAACCAGCCCACAAGTCGATGTTTCGTCGTCCCTCCTCTGACACCGGCCGTTGGATCGTGACGTCAGCCAGTTAGATGCGGCCGCCGGGTCGCAGCACGCGCATGATCTCGGAGAAGACGGCGTCCTTGTCGGGGATCAGGTCGATCACCCCATTTGAGATCACGACATCGAAGCTCGCATCGACGAACCGCATTCGCTCGGCACTGCCCTCGACGATCGTGACGGTACCGAGTTTCATCTCGGCGACTGATCGGCGTGCCTTCGCGGCCATCTCCGGGGTCATGTCGAGGCCGGTCACCGAGCCGGTCGGGCCGACCATTTGCGCAGCAATCAGCGTGTCCATGCCCGCGCCACAGCCGACGTCCAGCACATCTTCCCCGGCGCCGAGCGCGCCGAGCACGAATGGGTTCGCTACGCCGGCATCAGCCCGTGTGGGCGAGGCCGCGGCGGTAGTGGTCGCGCGCCGCGCGGGAATGGTGAAGTTGAGTCGAGGATTTCGTGATGGGGGGCGGATGCCACAACCGCGCGGATGTGAGATCCGCCCCCCACACGCAACCACGCTCGACAGACGGTTTGGGGGGCGGATCTCACATCCGCGCGGTTGTGGCATCCGCCCCCCCATCACGAAATCCTTCGAACGAAGTAGCGGGGGCAGGATTCGAACCTGCGACCTTCGGGTTATGAGCCCGACGAGCTACCAGACTGCTCCACCCCGCGTCGTAGCGTCCACTCTAGCGCGAACGCGCGCGACAACGCCACGGTCACTGTGCGCCGCCCGCGCATCCACGTAGGCTTCAAATGATGCGAGCAGCGGTGATTGACATGGGTACGAACTCGACACGCCTGCTGGTGGCAGATGTCGTGGATGGTGCGATCACAGAGATCGAGCGCCTACTGACCACCACGCGGCTTGGCGCGTATGTCGACCGCGATGGGCGTCTCAGCGAGGCGGCGATGGGGCGTACGCGTAAAGTCGTTGATGGCTACGTCGAACGCGCACGTGGTCTCAATGCCGACGTGATCTTCGCGAGTGCGACAAGCGCGGTGCGCGACAGCAACAACGGCGAAGCCTTCGTTTCCGCACTAGCACGCGATTTCGGCATTACCGCACGCGTGCTGTCCGGCGAAGAGGAGGCCCGCGCGACTTTCCGCGGCGTGACCTCCGCTCAGCCAGCCGACGAGCCAACTGCCGTGATCGATGTTGGCGGCGGTTCGACCGAGATCGTCGTGGGGCATGGCACAACGGTGCTCGACGCTGTCTCGCTCCAGGCTGGTTGCGTCCGCACAACCGAGCGATGGCTAAGCGAGGATCGCGTTGGCCCCGACCAGTTGACGCTCGCGCGCGAAGACATCGACCGCGAGATCGAACGGCACCTGCCACCCGAGCTAGCTGCCAAGGTGACGACCGAACCGATCGCGGTCGCCGGCACGGCTACGACGCTCGCCGCGCTCGACCTCAAGCTGCCCGGCTACGACGCCGAACGGATTCATGGCCACCGCGTCGATCGCGATGCCATCGCAACATGGATCGCAAAACTCGCGCCGCTGACGTCTGCCGAACGGCACGCGACGTATCCCGTAATCGAAACGGGTCGCGCCTCGTTGATTGTCGGCGGCTCGATCGTGCTACTCGCGACTCTCGATGCGCTCTATGCGAACGGCTTTGTGGCTTCCGAACGAGACATCCTGCATGGACTCGTGTTGGGACTCGGCGCCTAGCTCACGGAGGGATTTCGTGATGGGGTCATGACTTCGTGATGGGGGGCGGATCCCACAACCGCGCGGATGTGAGATCCGCCCCCCACACACAACCACGCTCGACAGACGGTTAGGGGGCGGATCTCACATCCGCGCGGTTGTGGGATCCGCCCCCCATCACGAAGTCATGACCCCATCACGAAATCGATCCCACTTCGCACTGTCAACAGTCGATCGTTGACGATCATCAGCTCCATCGCCTCGGCCAGTAGCCCTGGTGCAGTCAGTATCGCCGCCTCTACTTCGGCGTGTGCCGTCGCACTCAGCGAGCCCGCACAGTAGCCCGGCAAAAGGTCGCGCAGCACGGCGTGCGTGGGCAGATACTCGATCGAACTCATACGTGACATATCGCACCAACTCCGCGGTCGGTTGACGACTGCTCTATCCTCGTGGTGCCCGGATGGCGGAATTGGTCAGACGCGGTCGGCTTAAACCCGACTGCCGCAAGGCATACGGGTTCGAGTCCCGTTCCGGGTATTGCCGAAATCCGAATAGTCCCTATCCTGCCTGGCCACCGCGGCGCAGACGCAGGATAGGGACCGCGTGGCACGACGTTACGAGACGGCGCGTGCCAGAAAGCTGCGTACCTCATCAACAGAGTCGATCACCGGTAATGACGGCAAACTCTCGCGCAAGAACGTGCCATAGCCGCGCGTTACCAGCCGTGCATCCAACACCGCCACCACGCCACGATCCGTCTCGGATCGCAGCAGGCGCCCGAAGCCCTGCTTGAGCAGCAGCGCCGCGTGAGGGAGTTGCACGTCGCGAAAGCCGCTACCCCCATCGCGTTCGGCACGCTCGGACTTCGCGGCAATCATCGGATCGTTCGGCACCGCGAACGGCAGACTCTCGAGCACGACCAGTTCGAGCGAGCGCCCCGGAATGTCAACGCCCTGCCAGAAGGTCATCGAGGCGAACAACACCGACGTCTCGTCCTCGCGAAAGCGCTCGAGCAAAACCCCGCGCGCGGCCTCTCCCTGGCAGAGAACCGGCATGGTCAGCCGCTCGCGCAAGAGCTCGTGCGTGCGCTGTAGGCGATAGAGCGACGGAAACAACACAAGCGCACGCCCACCCGCCGCCTCGATCAGATCGCCGATGCGATCGGCTACGAGATCCGGGTCGGCCTTACCGCCGCCAATGATGTCCTTCGGTACGTAGAGGCGGGCCTGCTCCGCGACGTCAAAGGGCGAGTCCTCGATGTGCGTCGCTGCCGCTTCGGTGCCGAGCCGACGGCAGATACCACTGAGACCATCACCATCGGCTAACGTTGCGCTGACGAGGACCGAGGCGTGCAGTTTGTCCCAAAGATGCTCGCGCAACAGCGGCCCGACGGCCGTCGGTGCGGCCCGCAGTTCGACACCACCACGCTGATCACGATCGGACCACACAACCGTTTCCTCGTGATCGGGCGACAGAATCGCCTCGAGTGCCAGTGCCTGCCGCTCGGCCTGGCGGGCGAGCGCCTCGGTCTCATCGGAGTACTCGCGGATCTGCTCCGCAATCGTGCGCAAGGCGGCACGCATCGCATCTGCCGCATCGAGTGGGAGCAGCTTGAGCCGCGTCTCGTCGAGTCGCACGCGGCGCCCCTCGGGCAACGCGCTAAAGAGTCGGTCGCCATGGACCTGCAACAGCGCGAGTTCTGCCGTCGGCGCAAGCTTCGTCGCGGAGGCACAGGCATCGTCGATGTCACGTGCAAAACGCGCTAATGCTGGGCCCGACACGCGCGCCCCCAACGATTCAGCTGCCACCTGTTCGAAGGCGTGTGCCTCGTCGACGATCAAGACATCGTGCTCCGGGAGGATCACTGGCTCGCCACCGCGAGCCACCCGCAACGCCAAATCGGCAAGGTACAGCGCATGGTTGACGAGCACGATCTGACAGCCTGTGGCTCGCTCGCGCGCAGCCTCTGCATAACAACTATCACGCTCGGCGCAGCGCGCCCCGCGACAACGATCCGGGCCAACGGAGAGTTCGCGCCAGACGTCGTCGCTCGGCACGAATGGCAACTCGTCTCGATCGCCGACACGCGTGCGCACCAACCACTCCTCCATGCGCGACAACTGCCCCGCATACTCCTCGGGCACGCGCTGATGCGCAAAGGCGCGCTGGACACGGCAAACGTAGTTCGACCGCCCCTTAACAACGGCTGCGGTGATCTCCATGCCGGTCGCCTGCCGCGCCAGAGGCAGGTCTTCCGTCAACAACTGGCCTTGCAGCGCCTTCGTCGCCGTCGAGATGACCACGCACCGCCCACTCATCGCAGCCGGCACGAGATAGGCGAGGCTCTTGCCAATGCCGGTCGCTGCCTCCGCGACAAGGACACCGCCGTGGTCGATCGTGCCACCAATCTGGTCCGCCAATCGCAACTGACCGTCCCGCGCGCGAAAACCCGGCAACACGCCCTTGAGGGGCGAGGACCTACCGAGCTCGTTCTTGTAGCGGGACATGACGGACAACTCAACCTACCAGCGCCATCGGAGGGTAATCCGGTTGTACACGAGTGGCGCACTACAATCCAGAGGTGCTCGAGATCGCACTCGCCGTGATTCGCACGACTGACGGTGTGGTCTGGATTGAGCGTGGCCACGCGCCTTCGATCGGCTACTGGGCGCTACCCGGTGGCCACATCGAAGCCGGCGAGGATCCACTTACTGCGGCGCGTCGCGAAACAGCCGAAGAGACAGGTCTGATCGTCACTGCCGGTACCCGCTTGGCAGTACTCCGCGAAGCGTTCTTCGACACGACGGAACAACACCTCTATGACGTCCTAGTGCACGTCGCGCTCTTCGATGACCCGGGGGGACCGCTGATCGCCGGGGACGGTGTTACCGCCGCGGTCCGCGCTCCCCATGCTCCTGCACCCGCACTCGCTCCTGACGCGCGCCTTGCGACCCTCGCGGCCGGACCTCAGCCGCACACCATCAATGCGCGTATTCGCGTCGCAGGAGACGCACTCATGGTCCTTTCCTGGACCGCGGATACTCCCAATGCCCAATAGACTCTATGCTCGAACCGCCCCAATTAGGACCTGATACAGACAACGAACCCGCGTGGAGCACCAATCGCACCATGTACCTGCAACGCATTACAATCCCCGGTAACACGCCGCTGGCGGAACCGTACACGGCGACGCATTGAGCGACCAACTGCAAGACCGTCCACGATTTTGCCCATTCTGCGGCGAGCCGATCGGATCGTTTTTCGGGCGTTTCGCCGACGACGAGACCGTCTGGTGCGAACGCTGCCAGGAATGGTTTCGTGCTGAGCATGCCGACGAGCCCGCTGACGCTGCACCAACGGACGATGCGAGACAATAGGAATGTTGCCGCTGATGGCGGCGTTTGTAAGACCAGATAGAACGCGACAGGCAAGGGACCACAGACATGCCCAACGACGAAATTCATGAGCTTGCGATCATCGGCGGCGGACCAGCCGGCTATACGGCTGCGTTGTACGCCGCGCGCGGTGACCTCTCACCCGTTGTGATCGAGGGCTACGCCGCTGGCGGCCAGCTGATGATCACCACGGAAGTCGACAACTACCCTGGCTTCGAAAACGGCATCATGGGTCCGGAACTGATCCGAGAGATGCGCGCGCAAGCTGAGCGTTTCGGCACCACGTTCCGCACCGAAGACGTCACCGCCGTGCGTTTCTCGAGCGACCCGATGACGACACCGCACGAGCTTGATGTCAGCGGCGAGACGATCCAAGCGCGCGCAGTGATCGTCGCGACCGGTGCGACCGCACGCCAAATTGGGCTCGCCTCCGAGCAGCGCCTGCAAGGCCGAGGCGTCTCCTACTGCGCCGTTTGCGATGGTGCCTTCTTCCGCGAGCACGAAGTTGTGATCGTGGGGGGCGGCGACTCCGCGATGGAGGAGGCGACCTTCCTCACCAAGTTCGCCGCCAAGGTGACGATCGTGCATCGCCGCGAGGAGCTGCGCGCCTCCAAGATCATGCAGGAGCGCGCTCGCACCAACCCAAAGATCGCCTGGGAGCTTGGCTACGTCGTCGAGGAAGTACTCGGCGAGGATGCGGTCAGCGGCCTACGCCTGCGCGAGACCGACGGGACCGCCACCAAGGAGATCCCATGCACGGGCCTCTTCGTGGCAATTGGGCATGACCCCACTACCGCACTGTTTGTTGACGTGCTCGAGATGGATGAGAACGGCTACCTGATCCAACAGCCCGGCTCGACGGCGACCAAAATTTCCGGCGTGTTTGTCGCCGGCGATGTCGCCGACCACGTCTACCGCCAGGCCGTTACCGCGGCCGGCGATGGCTGCATGGCCGCACTCGACGCTGAGCGCTGGCTGACTGCCGCGCGCGAGCAGGCATCCACGGTCGCCTAGTTCGTGCCGTACTTCATCTGCCCTAATTGCCAAACGCGCTCATTCGACGAGGATGGTCATGAAGGCCTTTCACACCAGGCGCTCGGCTGTCATCAGTGTGGCTTCGGCTTTATGTTCCAACTCTTGGAGGACTACTTTCCGCGAGCCGGCGCCGGTTTCGTAGTCTGCGATAGCGAGGCACGTATACTCGCCGCGGGCAAGGGCCTCTTCGAGGTGACGGGGCGGCAAGAACAGACGCTGATTGGGCAAGACGTCCGCAGCGCCGTCGGTCTCACCTTCGCCGACGAGACCGATCCCATCGGCACCGCGCTTGAGTGGGGTGTGCGTCAACTCGACAAGGCCGCAACCATGCAACACGCGGCGGGCATCGAAAAGCGGGTGGTCTGCGACATCTTCCCCGCCTACGACAGCGACGGTGGTCTCCTCGTCGCCGTTGCCCCCGCAGCCAGCTGACGCGCCTCGGCGCGAATACGCTCGACCACGATCTGGAGTCGATGGATCGCGGCAAGGTCGTCACCACGCTCCACCACGCAACATGCCGTCGTGACCACCGAGGTGGGCGCCACCAAGAGACCAATTGCCTCCAACCGTTCTGTATCTGCAGGGCTCAGTGACGGTCGCGCATCCTTCTCGAGCTCGCACCACGCCTGTCGTAGCCGCGCATCCGCGAGCTCGTCAGCCGCCCGCTCGGCGTAGCGTGTGAGCCGTTCGGCATAGAGCTCGATATCGAGGCGATCCATGCCCCGATCCTGCCACCACCTCAGCGCGACGTGAGGCGCGTAGAGCGCGCGAACTGGCGCCGCTCCTGCATGCCCGTCGGACACAGATCGATCAATACGCATCGATCGCAGTGCGGCTTGCGCGAGGTGCACACAGCACGGCCATGCGCAATCAACAGGTGCGTCCAATCGGTCCACTCTCGCTGCGGCACGATCTGCATCAACTCTCGCTCGGCCTTGACAGGCTCGACCGTGTCGGTCAGTCCAAGGCGCAGCGACAGGCGCGATGCGTGCGTGTCGACCGCGATACCCTCGGCAAGACCATAGGCGTTGCCGAGTACGACGTTTGCCGTCTTACGCCCTGCCCCTGGCACCTGCGTGAGTTCTTGCATCGTGCGCGGCACCTCGCCACCGTGCTCGTGCAGCACGCAGCGCGCGGCACCAATCAGCGACTTCGCCTTGTTCCGGAAGAACCCCGTCGAATGGATCGCCTCCTCGACATCCGCCTGCGCTGCCCCCGCAAAATCCTCAGGCGTCGGAAACCGCTCAAACAGACCGGGTGTAACCTGATTGACGCGATCGTCGGTGCACTGTGCAGACAGGATCGTTGCCACCAGCAACTCCCATGGCGAGCGAAATGTCAGCGAGCATTGGGCATCCGGATACTCTGCACGCAGCCGCCGTACGATCGCGCGGGCCCGCGCCGGCGGCGCACTCGTGCGCGTCACCTTAGGCACGGAGATCCATGCCCGCGCACAGCATGCCGAGCGCCGGACAGTCCGGACACGACTGCTTCGACGGCGTCGCACGCCACGGCCCCTGCAACGCAGTAGCGGCGCGTGCTTCAAGCCGATCCCGCAGCGCCACGCGCTCGTGCGCGTCGTACGTGCGCGCTGCCAGCACACCCGCCGCCTCGTCGTCGCCCAGCCACTGGTACAACACCTCGACGGAGCCATACCCCGACTCGAGCGCTGCGAGCGCGTAGACCTCTTCCTGTACCACGTACCCGTGATCGCGACGCTCGTCCGGCGTCTTGCCGCGCAACCCACCGACTTTGACGTCGCCAATAACGAGCCGATCACCATCGACAGCGGTCAGATCGAAGCGCCCCGTCACTGTCGCCGCCCCGAGCCGCAACAGGAAAGCCTGCTCGTGCCGCACATCGGCGAGCCCTGCGAAGCGCGCCTGCATCGGCGAGGCCAACCAGCGTCGCAGGGCATCGCGCGCCTTCTGCTGGTCGGCCACGGGCGCCTCGGGATCCTCCTCCAATAGCAACACACCCGCATCGATGTCCTCGCCGAGCTCGATCGCCGCGTGCACCGCCTTACCGACTGCCGCCGCACCCCCCGCCTGTCCCGAGGAGACACCAAGCATGTACTCGACATGGAACCGGTAGGAGCAGCGCTCAAACAGATCGAGCGCAGAGTAGGACAGCACGGGCGCCAACCACTCGTCCGCGGCCGGCAATGGCTGCAGCGGCGAGAGCTCTGCTTCCGTCTCGCCGTTATGCGTGCCCGCCGCCTCAACATCGAGTGCCAGTTGTGGGCCACCATCGTCAAGCACGAACTCCACCGTGTCCTCCCGGGCCGGTGGCGGCAACAGTGGCCCGACCTGCTGATCGCTGACCTCCACTGCAATTCGCGCCGTATCGAGTTCGAGCACGCGCGTACCGATCGCGCCGTCGTCGTCGATCAGACCAAGCAGCCAGCCCAGCGTCGAGCCCGCTGCCACCTTGCCGCCATACGCGCCACTGATAATCAGCCGATTCTCGGCCCGCGTACACGCCACGTATGTGACACGCTGCGCCTCGCGCTCACCTGCCTCGCGCGCCGCAGCAATCGCCGACTCCATCGCACGCGTCACACACCGCGCATTCGTCGTCGCAGGCACAATCGCAGCCGACACTCCCTCAGCCGTCACCAGCGCCGGACGACCATCGGCAGGCGTCCGTGCAGCCGTGTCCGCAACCACCACGACAGAGAACTGGAGGCCCTTCGATTGGTGCACCGTCAGGAGTCGCACCGCATCGTCATCCTCTGACGCAATCACGCCTTCCGTCTGCAACTCGCGATCGAGCCGACCCGACTCGATCGCCCGAACGAAGCCTGCCAGGTCGGAGCCTCGCGCCTGATCGTAGGCCCACGCCACGCGACGCAACTTCTCCAAGTTCGCCATCCGCTCCGCGCCATCAGTCAAAGCGAGCATCGCGAGGTCGTAACGCGTCTCCGCGACAATCGACCCAACGAGATCACCGAGACCCAACCTCCCTGCGAGTGGCCGCAGCCGCGCAATTGCATCGCGCAACGTAATCGCCCGCGCCAAATCATCATCTTTGAGTCCGACGGGGCCGAGGTTTTCGAGCGCGTCGGCGAACTCCCACTCCACCGCAGCACGCATCAGTGCCAAGCCATCGTTCGAAACACCCGCCATCGGCGACGCAAGACACGTCAGCAGGGCCAGATCGTCGTAGCGATTCCACAACACCCGTAGCATCGCGATAATGTCCGCCACCGGCTGGCGCTGGAGGAAGCCGCGTCCCGTCGACGACACCGTCGGCAGACCCTCAGCACGCAGCGCCTGCTCGTAGATCGGCGCGCGCGTACCAGCCCGAAACACCACAGCAATCTCGCCCGCACGGCACTGACCCGCGTCGACAAGTTCGCGCAGACGGCGCGCGACCAACGTCGCCTCAATCTGGCGCGCCTCGTCGATCGAGTCGCCCGCACCAATCAGAAGCTCCACCACGGGCTCCGTCCCAGCGTGGCTACGGCTCGCCGTCAATGGTCGGTGGGCAAACCGCTCCTCGCGCGAGAAAATGCCGTTGATCGCAGCAAGTACCGGCGGAATCGAACGATAATTCTCGTGCAGCGAGACAACCTCCACGAGATCATCACCGTTTGCCCGATGGCGCTCGGCTCGAAACACCTCGACCTCGGCACCGCGAAAGCCATAGATCGCCTGCTGCTCATCGCCAACAACAAGCATCGGAGTAGTCGGCGCGCGCAAGAGGCTGATGATTGCGTTCTGCAGACTATCCGTGTCCTGAAACTCGTCTACGAGGATCTCCTTGAAGCGCGCCTGGAGCGTCTCGCGCACGAACGCATTGCTTTCAAGCAGCGTTCGTGTACGCAGCTGGAGATCATCATGATCAACCGCACCAACCGCCTGTTTGGCGTCGTCATATGCGATAGAGAAGCGCTCCAAGAGGATCTGTAGTGGGACCTGCAGCGTTGTTGCAACAACGTCGCGTGCCGCAAACTCGACTTCGCCGATCAGTGCCTTGTAAGCGGCATCGCCACGCGCATACAGCGAAAGATCGGCCAACTCGAGGGGCAGTGGGTCGCGCGCGAGGAGATCCAGCAAGTCGAGCGCGGCCAGACGACGGCGAACCGCCTGGTCCGAGTCCGTCCCCGCAGTCGATATTGTCTCCGCCGCTGACTGCAACTCGACCACCGCGACCATCATTTCGGCCTGTGTTGCGATACCCGTCGGTGCCAACGGTGCCAGCCCTCGAACGCGCGCGCCCGTCAGCAGCCCCAACGCAATGTCACGCAGGCGATCGCGTCCATACGAAGCAACCAACATCAATCCGTCGTCGCCCAACTCGTGCAGCATTCCCGTCAAGGCCTGGTCGAAGGCGTCATCACGCAGCAGCACCGTCTCGACCTGGTCGGCGACGCGCAACCCACGCGTCAGCCCAGCCTCCTCGGGAAATTCGGCGAGGATCTTGCGGCAGGCTGCATGGATCGTGCCAATCCAGCCACCCTCGACGAGGGGAATCAGATCCTCGCGCTGCTCCCCTCGCAGACGAGCACGAATCCGCTCGCGCAGCTCTCCCGCCGCGCGCGTCGTAAACGTCACTGCCAGCACCTGCGACGGCAAATGGTTGCGATCCGTCACCGAACGGATATAACGCTCAACAAGGACCGTCGTCTTGCCCGAACCAGCGCCCGCATCGACAAAGACGCCGTCCGGCGCATGCACAGCAGCGGACTGCGCTGGCGAGAGCGCGGGACGCGGATAGCTGCTAATCACGGCGCCACCCGGCAGATGCCGCGGTACTCGCAAAACTTCTCGCACATGATCCTTCGCGTGGGATCGTGCTGCACATCGCCTGCCCAAATTCGTTCGACACGAACACCGGCCTCTGTGCGCGCAGCCTCGAGTGCCGCCTCGAAGTCCGCGTGCTCTAAACGATCCTCACGCGCAATCGTCGGAGGCAAGACATCCTCCTGACTGGCATCCACAATGCCCCGTACCTGGCCCTTACGCAGTGACACCAAGACACCCCCAACGGGCTCACGTCCCAGTACCTCGCGCAAGGCCAAGAGGTAGAGCGGTATCTGCAACTTTCCCTCGCGCATAATCTCCGCACCCGTACTAATCGTGCTGGTCTTGTAATCGACCACCATCGCACGGGCAGTAAAGGCTGGATCAGCATCGATGCGATCGATCTTGCCCGAGGCGCGCGCCGGCCCCACATCGAGACCCTTTTTACGCCCTGGTTGAGCCGCACGCCCACCAAATGCGACCTCGAACTCCGTCGGCACAAGCGGCGCCTCGTTGCGTGCGGCCTGCTGGACGAGCCGGGCAAGGTCGCGTCGCAGTCCCCAACGCAACAATTCGAGCGAGAGCACGTCGCCCGTCACGATCGGACGAATCCGAGCGACCTCTTCGTCAACGATGCGGTGCATCTCTACAACCGCACGCTCCGCCTCGTTCGGCCCAATCACCGTCGTCTTTAGCAGCGCCGGGACCTCCTTGTAGAAGCGCCCGAGCACCGTATGCGCGAGCGTGCCAACCCGCAGCCGATTATCGATCGGCGAATCGATCACCTTCGGCAAGAGACGACGCTCCACAAACCAGATCTGTGAGCAATCACCGAAGCGATCAAGCTCCGTGACACCAAACATGTTGCGCTCCCGCAGCGGCTCAAGATTGCGCGGATCGACTAGGCGCGTGCCGCGACGCTGCGCTGCAAGTGCACGCCGCAACGCATCCGACACGCCTGCCAGCTCCGCCAGCCGATACGCCTCCGCACGATCCGTCGCAGCCAGGCAGGCGATGCTGCGTGCACGCTCACGCACCGTAGGAGCCTCGGCCACTGGCAGCACTGCATCCGAGAATCGTCGCCGGTAGGCAAGCGGTTGCTCGCCCGCCGCCACGACAAGATCCTCCCAAATCGCAGTCGCAGCCAACGGCTTACCCTCATCGTCCGCCACGCGCCGCACGAGCACGAGTCGCTGACGCGCACGCGTCACAGCGCTATAGACCAGGTGGCGCGCGATCTCACTCTGATCCGGCGCAACAACAAGCGGATCCTGCGCCGCCGACGCACCCACACCAAACATCGGCTCTTCGAGTCCAATCACAACCGCTACATCAACATCGATCGTGCGCGCCGAACCCGGATCGAGCAGACGCACCGCATCAACATGCGTCTGGCGACCCTGCACCGTGATCCCCGGCAACAATTCGCGCAACTCCTCACGCGTCGGACTCGGCGCAATCAACTCCAACCGACGCAGAAGCGACAAGACCGCCGCTGCAACCGCCAAATCGTCGCGCAACACTGGCGTCACTCCTGGCGCACGATCCCCATGCGCCCGCAGCAGCATGCCACGCACCGCAGCAGCCACCTCCGCCAACGGCGAGGTTCCGCCCCGCGAACCCGCCGGAAGCGCAAGGGCACGCAAGATCGGTTCACCCGCCTTCTCAATCGCATTCTCAAACGTCTCCAAGGAACGCCGCATTGGACGCTCGCACCGCTCGACCAGGTGCGCAGGAGCACCACTCCAAGGCGAACGCAGCCAAATCAGACGCTCAGCATCCGTTGGCTGGTCCGCCCAAGCCAACCCCAGCAACGCCACCAATGCGCGACCAAACGTGGTCTTCACAAGCACTGGCTGATCCGCACTCGCGACCTCCAGGCCCGCCTCGCGCAACTGTCGTGCAAGACGTGACCGATCGGCACCGCCCCGAGGAGCAATAATCGCAATACGCCGGCCCGGCACGCCAGCCCGCAAGGCCCGCGCCACCACCGAGACGACAACCTCGGCCTCACCCCGCTCGCCCTCCACCTCAGCCGTCTCGATACTGCTACCGCTCGGCGGTGGCGCACAACGATCAGGATCGGCCTCACCAAAACGACGTTCCAACGCGGCGAGTTCTGGTGCGCGCTCGAAGACACCCGCCGGCAACTCGGTGATACCACCAGTACCCGCCAAGTCCGCCAATCGTCCAATCACCGGCGTCAGCACCGAAAACACACCGCGCCCCGCCTCGTAGGGCAGACTCGCAACGACACGTGCTCGCTGCGCAAGCGTCACCAACAACGCCTCCTGCGCAGCACTGAGATCATCAAAACCCTGCGCGAACAGCGCCTCACCCGCCACCCAAGCTGCCAGGTCGCCCCGCACCGCTTCGATCGCGAGCAACCGCAGACGACCACGATCCACCACACTTGCCTCATCCATCGCCGCCCACCACGCCGCATATAGATCAGCCAGCGCAGCATCTCCGGCCGCACGCACGGCAACCGGATCGAGCAGCGCCGAACCAAGCCGATCGAAGCGCGCACCCAACGAGTCGGGCGCGGTGGGTAGCACGCGTCGCAACAACACCTGCCGAGCCGCACCGCGTAACAACACGCGTTGATCCCCCGTCGCGCGGAGAATCCGCTCGAACAACATGTCGAAAGTCACCACATCAGCGCCAACAATCGCCGACGAACGCGCCAGCAACTCACGCTCAGTGACCGCCTTGGCAGCATCGTCTGGCACGACCAGCGACGCGGCACGCCCCGCGGCGAGTTCGGCCAAGTAGCGCTCATAGAGCGCAGCAATCTTGCCGGCATGCGCCGGTCCGATAATCAGTTCAAGGGCCACGGAACACCGTCGCGCCCCTCGGAGTCACCCTTACGAAACGGGCTCGGGCGGGGATGCCTCGACGCGTTCCGCTACCAGCTTGTTGACGGCGTCCATGCCATCAGGGTAGGCGTAGTTGATCTTCGTAAACGCCTCCCACTTAACCGGCACCGCGTCCTCCGGGAAGATCGCCTCGACGGGGCACTCCGGCTCGCAGGCGCCACAATCGATGCATTCATCTGGATCGATCACCAGCATGCGATCACTCTCATGGATGCAATCAACCGGGCAGACATCCACACAAGACCGGTCTTTCGTGTCAATACAAGGCTCAGCGATGACGTATGTCACAAAACTCTCCGCGTCGATTTTGGTGCTGGCAGTGTATCCGAGGCAATGCCTGGCCTGCTGCGTGCCATCAGCGCTGCTCGTCGCTAAAGCGCTGCAACTCCTGATCGACCCGGGCGTCGAGTCCCGGCTCAACCATCGTCGCCGTGCCACTCCGAGCGCCCGAGCGACGCCCACGCCAGGCCAGCGCCAAGCCCACCACCAATGCGATACCCCCGATCGCGACCAGCGCCGGCATCAACCACGCCACCAAACCAAAACCAGCAACCGGGGGGGCGGCCAGCACCGACGGACCAAAATCGGCGACCAACGCAGCTTTGACTTGCTCCTTCGACCAGCCCTGCACGCGCTTCGCCTCAACGAATGCGCGAATGCGATCGGCCGCCGGACTCTGCGACATATCGAGGCGACTCTGACACGTCGGGCACATCAACTCGGACTCGATCTCCAGCATCGAAAACTGCGGCTGCGCCGCCACCGCCACCACCGGAAACAGCGCTACCCCGACGCAGAGCAAGAGCAGCACACGGCGGATCATTTCGACGCCTCGGCAATCGCCGCCCGCAGGTCAGCCGCGGAAACCACGCCCGGAAACCACCGCACGGCGCGCCCCTGCCGATCCAACACGAACGTCTCGGGGAGGGCACCCACACCCCACGCCCGTGCAACACCATCGCCATCGTCATGCACAAGTGGGAAGGTCAATCCGTACGCCTTCGCGAACGCGCGCGCGTCATCACTCAGATCCTGCGTATCGACCCCGACAAACGCGACACCTTGCGGCTGGGCATCCGTCACCCAAAAGTCTTGCAGGATCGGCGCCTCGTCCTTGCACGGGTCACACCACGACGCCCAAAAGTTGACGACCACAACACTGCCCCGCAGCGATGTGAGTGCCAAGGAGCCGCTGCCATCCAATTGGGGCAACACAAATGCGGGCGCCACCGGCAATGCGCCCGACGCGACGGCTGCCGGAAAGGACTGCGCACCCGACGTTCGCATTACGGCGCGCACAACTACAGCCCCGAACCCCAGCAGCACAACGGCCACCACAATAATCACAACACGCTTCACTACCCTCAGTCTAAGGGCGGCGACCGAATCTAGAAGATGGTCACAGGCGTGTCAATCTCCACCATGCTATAGAGCTTCTCTGCCGATCCAATAAGCATACGGATGCAGCCATGCGAGGCATACTGACCCAACGAGCCCGAATCCGGTGTGCCATGAATACCTATGTCCTGGCGATCAAGCCCCATCCAGCGCGTCCCAAGCGGATTATTAGGGCCCGGCGGAACCGGCTCCTCATCCTTCGCCCAATCCGAAGCGGGTGGAATCCACCACGGATCCTTCTGCATGACGACAATCTTGAATGAACCCGTCGGTGTCGGGTACTCCGGCTGACCCAGAGCGACTCTCCACGTCCGCACGACCTTTGCCGCGTTCCGCACAGGAGCCCAAAGGCGCAGCAGCCGCTCTTGCTTCGAAATCGTAATGACATAGCCAAGATCGGCGAGCCTCGTCCTCACCTTCGAAGCGACAAGGGCAATCGGATCCTGCTGCGCCCGCAACAGCGGCTGCCCGATGGCACGTTCGAGCTGCTCCTCCACGAGCTTCTGATTCGGTGCCAGGCCTGCCGTTCCCCCCACAATTTTTGGACGCTTGGCACGAAGCGACCATGCCGCAGGCACACCCGCAGTCGAGGCGGCCCGCATAATCCGCGCAACCTGCTTCTGCAGCCGCCGTTCCGAACTCGTATACGTAACGGGGGTGTTACCCGCAGCGGTACGTGCCAGCGCCTCGTTGACAGCCGCCGGGATCGCGAGTCGCAAACCGAGCTGACCATTCCTGACCGAATACGTCTGTTCCCCAACCTGCAGTCGAATGGGCTGGTTGAAGGCGCCATTGAGCGTGGCGACCGCACTCGCATAATCCATCCCCGAGATATCGACGCCGGCAACCAGCGTGCCAGGTACAGCAACGCCTGCCGGATTTTGGGCTGCGGCAACGCCACTGATCGTCAGGAGTACGACAACAGCGAGGAGCGCGGATACGAGACGGACACGAGACATAGGGAACATGTGTATTCCACTCTATCCCAGCTTTCCCTTTGATGTGGCGGGCTGTCAGCGCGATCGCTACCGTAGTGCTGTGCCATTAACTCCCAGTGAACCGACCGCCGCTGATCATTCGCTCGAAGTGCAGTTGCAGCTCGAATTGGCGCTGGCAAAAGCCGAACGCGAAGCGAATACAGTGCGCGATTCGGCGCGTCGCCACGCGCGCTTTCGCTTTATCGTGATCGTCCTGATCCTGCTCGCCATGATCGGCACCTTTACGTACCTTTCGCTCCAGACACTGCGCTCTGCTTTCGGTGCCTGACGGGTCAACACCGCTGGGCGGTATACCCTCCACGGATGGCTCGCAGAAACACCTCGCTGAAACCCCAGCTCAACCAGATCCGTACGTGGGTCGCTGAAGGCGTCACCGACATCTGGATTGCGCATCAACTGGAATCAACGCCAGCACTGATCGCCTCGTTCCGTCGCCAGCAGGGGCTACTGCGTCCCGACGAAACGCCGGCGCCGGCTAGCCGCACTCGTGCTCCTCGTGCCGCCGCCGTGAAGAAGCCTGCCGCCGCCAAGGCAACGCCTGCCGCTGTCGAGTCAACTGCAGACGCAGCTGAAGTAACGGATGATGGCGCGGACGATGCTCCCACCAAGCGTCGTCGGCGTGGTCGCCGCGGTGGCCGTGGCCGCGGACGCTCGACGAGCGAAGTGATTGTGCCGGCCACACTCGAACACGCAGCAGACGGCGTCACGATTCGCATCGACGCCTCGGTCCTCGAACTCGCAGACTATCGCGAGCATTGGAGCGAGGTAACAGGCGGGACGATCACCGTCACCGCGACGGGAATTAGACTCGACCTGCTGCCCGTTGCGGATGCCGAGGACCAAAGCGAGAGCGACGCGTCCTAACCGTTCGATTTCGTGGTGGGGGGCGGATGCTACATCCGCCCCCCACGACGAAATCGAGCCTGCCCCTAGGTAGAACACCTACCGTTCGGTGCGCGCGTCACGAGCGACACGCTGCAAGCGGGCACAGGCGAGGTCAACAAGCAGTGGTGTTGAGCGGGGTGGTGGCATCGGCTTGGCCGCATCGAGGGCCACATCTGGAGCCCAACGATCCGCCTCGCGCCAAGCATCCGCGAGCTGGTCGAGCGTAAAAGACTGTCCGACTCGCCGAACAAGCTCGCCATAGACCGCTGCATACGCTCGTTCGAAGGCGCCGAGCCCGCGCGCGTCAAGCCCAGCGCGCACCCGCCGAGCAGTACGGGGAGCCTCACCCCAGGCCTGAAGCGCAACCTCCGTTTTCGGATTGGTGTTCATGCCCGGAGCTCCATGCAACACGTCGCTGGCAGACCACCAGCAGCAGCCAAAAGCTGGTCCCCGATCGCATAGGGTGGCGCAGCAAGAGCAAAAGCGACGTGTGCGTGGAGGCACTTGACACCACGCGACGCACGTACTCCGCCAATGCCAAGCTGGTACTCGGGTCGCAAGTAACGATGTCGATCCATTGCCAAATCGAAGACTGCAGCCAATTCGACGTCATCCTTCAGTCGTGCTTCAAGTGCTTTCACCCCACCCGCCGACTCGAGCACCGAAACAGCAGCGATCAGACCCGGACAAGACAGCCAATAGACAGTCGGGAATGGTGTGCCATCGGGCGTGACGGATGGCTGCTCGACAACGACAGGCCAGCCAGCCGAGCAGCGACAGGCGACCCGTGTCGGCGGGTAGGGCGCTCGACCGAGTTGCTGTTCGAGTCGTGCGAGGTCGCTGACGTCGATCACGGCCAAAGACTACGCGGGAGGAGCCACCACACGGATGGCGAAACGTTGGGGCGTGAAGAAACTGATCCTGATCGGAATCGTAATTGTGGTTGCAGTCCTCTTCGTACAGCCAATTCGGACCTACCGTTCGGCGCAGGCCGAGTTGACGACGGCCCGCGCGCAACTCGAGAACGCGCGATCCTTGAAGCAGCGGGTGGTCAAGGAACGCGATGCACTCGGCACACGTGAGATGCTGGTGCGTGAAGCGCGTCGCCGCGGCTACATCTTCCCCGGCGAAACACCGTTCTCGACGAACAACCGCTAGTCCGCCGCGGTCTGAACTCTGCACCAAAGGACACCGGTCCTTTTTGTGCACAACCGCTAACCCGTCTTAAACGAACCCGCCTGCCACTTGGCAATCTTCGCAGGCGACTGCTGGTCGAGCCAGCGGGCCAGCGTAATAGAGGTAACACACGCCACCTCGGGCATCGCGCAGGCCTCACGCAGCGTCTTATCGAGTGCTGTGTTGTAGGCATCGAGATTCCACGAAGCAAAGTGCGAACCAATCACCAGCGGCGCACGCGTACCTTGATAGAGCCCACGCAACGCTCCGATGTAACTCCGATACGTCAAGTCCGCAAACTTCGCCGCCTGCGCCGGATTTCTCGTCTTGCCGTGATTGACGTAGAAGTTGAAATCCATCGCCAACGTGTCGTACTTCGACCCGGCTCGCGGAATCGTTGGCAACGGAAAACTCCACAAGCCATGCTTGCGCACCGGCCACTGGCCAAGAATGCCCGTCTCGCTCGAGTCATACTCGAACCCCATCGACTTCATCGCCGGAAACAACAGATCCTTATTGCCATTGAGACACGGCGTACGGCCACCATGAAAATCGTCCTTCGTGATAATCGATGAAATCGGCGGATCCAAACGATTGACAGTGTTGACATCGAGCATCAACTGCTCCCACTGTGACTGCTCACTGACCCAATCGGCCTTCGACCACGCATCCGACTGCTCGCAAATATGCGACACGTAATGCGAAGCGATCTCATTCCCCATCATGCGCGCACGATCAAAAGCCCGCCAATTATCACGCAGATTCTGCCGCGCAGAACGATTGCCACCCAACTCCGCATACCCACCAAGATTCGAAAATCCCCGCGACATACGCGGCGGCTGATAGGCATTCTTAAACTCAGGCAACAACATGTAGATACCAGTAACAAAGAACGTAAAGCGCGCACCCGTCTCCTCCGCAAGCGCCAACCAGCGTCGGTACATACGAATATCCGCCGCCCCATCAAACGATGCAACCAGGAACTGCGGCGGTCGACCATTCGCCATCGCCGTATCAATTGCCTTCTGTGCCTGCGGCGTTGGCTTCCAATCCGGCCACGAATCCGCCGGCGCACTCTTGGCACTCTCGTCGCTCGCAGCGCTATCCCCCGCACCCGATAGAGACGCAGCATCCGCCTGCTGCACCAGCTTGGCGCCCCCCGTCGCAGTAACACCCGCCACGCCGCGGTTCCACGCCATCGCTCCGCCAACAATCACCAGAGCCATGCCAAACAGCAGCAGCAGCACAATTCTCCGCCGCCGCACTGATGCTCGTTGGCGATGCTTCCTATAGCGAACAGTCTGGTTACGCATGGGTGTACCACCGAATCGTGGAATTCGGCTCCTTACCCCCTAATACGTTTGCCGAGCGGTATCTCCTGCCACTGACTATCTGCCAGTCGGCGTTGTACACAGTTGAAATCACGGCGTCTGAGCGAGCGCTGCACGACCCGGATACGTCGCAGCCGCACCGAGCGCTTCTTCGATCCGTAGTAACCGGTTGTACTTCGCTACACGATCCGAGCGCGACGGCGCACCCGTCTTGATCTGCCCCGTCGACGCAGCCACCGCGAGGTCCGCAATCGTGACGTCCTCCGTCTCGCCCGATCGATGCGACATCACGCAACGCATCCCCGCCGTCCGCGCCACCGCAATTGCATCGAGTGCCTCCGAGAGCGTGCCGATCTGATTGACCTTCACGAGCAGCGCATTCGCTGCACCCCGCTCAATCCCCATCCGCAACCGCTCAGGATTTGTAACAAACAAATCGTCACCGACCAGCTGGACGCGATCGCCCAGCGCCTTCGTCAGCAATGCCCACCCATCCCAATCGTCCTCGCTGCAACCATCCTCGATCGACACAATCGGATAGCGGCCCGCGAGATCGATCCAGAACTCCACCATCTGTTCGGACGTCAGGTTGCGCCCGTCTCCGGGTAGACGATAGAGTCCGGCCGCCGCGTCATAGAGCTCGGTCATCGCCGGGTCGAGGGCGATCGCAATGTCTTCGCCCGGGCGGTAGCCTGCGCGCTCGATGGCACCCATGATCAAGCGCAGCGCCGCCTCATTCGACTCGAGGTCGGGCGCCACACCGCCCTCATCACCAACCGCCGTTGACAGACCGAGCTGCTTGACGTCCGCCCGCAACGCATGGAACGTCTCGACTCCCATCTGCAGGCCCTCCGCGAACGAGCTGGCTCCAACCGGCATGATCATGAACTCCTGCAGATCCAGCGCATTATCTGCATGCGCACCACCATTGATGACGTTCATCATCGGCACCGGCAGCACATGGGCATCGGCACCACCCACCCACTCGTACAGTTCCACACCCGCACTCGCAGCAGCAGCATGCGCGGCTGCCAGGGACGCGCCAAGAATCGCATTCGCACCGAGCCGTCCCTTGGCAGGCGTGCCATCGAGATCGATCAGGGCCGCATCCAACGCGCCTTGATCTGCCGCGTCCATGCCGCGCAGACAATCCTGAATCTCACCGTCGACATGGCTGACAGCTTGCGTCACGCCCTTGCCGCCCCACGCCGAGCCACCATCACGCAACTCGACGGCCTCCCACTGACCCGTCGACGCACCCGACGGCACGGCCGCGCGACCAACCGAGCCATCCGCGAGCGTCACATCGACTTCAACGGTGGGGTTGCCCCGCGAGTCGAGAATCTGGCGTCCATGGACCGTGGTGATTACGCTCATCGTGCTCCTTTGTGGCTTAGCGGGCTAGGCGAGTCTTCGCGGCGCGATAGTACCGCTCTTGGTCCTCGAGCGGGAGGTCAGCAAATACGAGGTCCTGCTCGATCGCGAGACGCTCAGCCTCCTCGACACGCAAACGAAACCGCGCTGTCGCGCCACGCAACGCGGTCTCCGGATCGACGTTCACAAGCCGTAACAGGTTGATCGCAGCAAACAGAATGTCGCCCGACTCATCACGCACCGCGGGGGCAGCCTCGGGACCATCGACCGGATCTCGCTCCAGCGCCTCAACGAGTTCTGCGAGCTCGGACCGCAGCGCCTCCTCGGCACCCGACCACTCCACCCAATCGAACCCAATCGCAGCCGCGCGCTTCTGCGTCTTCAACGCCACCAGCATCGTAGTCAGCGATGCAGGAATGTCATGAAAGATGCCTTCGCGCCCCTCCTGCTCGCGCTTAATGCCCTCCCAATTACGTAACACCACATCGCTCGTCGCAGCTTCTACTGCGCCGAAGACATGCGGATGTCGGCGAATCAACTTGTCGGTGATGCCCTGTGTGACGTCGGAGAGATCCCCCACACCTGCCTCGCGCGTCATCGCCGACAAGATAAAAGATTGAAACAGTAAATCGCCGAGCTCGTCGACAAGCTTCGACCCCGGCGGCCCCGCCAAGACGACATCGGCCAACTCGTACGCCTCCTCAATCGTGTGCGGCACAATCGAGGCCGGCGTTTGCTCGCGATCCCATGGGCACTCACGACGCAGCCGCACCGTGATCTCCCAGAGCGATCCGAGCGCGACCGCAGTCGCACGCGTCGCGAGAGCCTCGTACGCGAGCGAGCACGAGAGCGTGTCGTCGGCACGCACGAGACGCCACGCGTTGAGATCGTCCGTCGCAATCAACTGCGCAGCAGCAGCGTGCCGTACGCCACGCTGCTCCAAGAACACGCGTAAAGGCTGCTCAGTGCGCACATCCGCAACACCCGCCTGCAACAACTCTTCGAGTGCCAGCGCGGGCACACTCGCCGGGTCGCCCCCGCCGAGTGCGACGACGCGCCGGGCCGCCACGCGTTATCCGGTCGTGGTCGTGGTCGTGCTCGCCGGGACAACTGGCGGAAGCGAGTATCCCTTCGCGAACGCCGTCTTGGATGCGTATGACTTCATCACGCCTTCAAACCACTTCGTCGCTGCCTTATCCTTCTTTTCCTGCAGCAATCCGTCCGTGATCTGCTGCTCGACGGTCTTGTAGTCCTGCACCGTTTCGGGCTCAATCGGACCAAGTGCCTTGATGATGTGACAGCCAAACTGGGACTTGACGGGCGGCTTCGTAAGGTCACCGTTGGCTGCCAGCGCGAATGCTGCCTTGCGGAAATCCGCATCCCAATTCTGATCATCCGTGATCGTGTACTCGCCACCCGTGTCCTTCGAGCCAGGATCTGCCGAGTACTGCTTGACGAGCGCCTTCCAATTGCCGCCATCCTCAACCAGCTTCAGCACCTCTTCGGCCTTCGTGCAATCGGCAGCCGTCGCCTTACCCTTCGGTGCGACGTCAATCAGGATATGCGCGACCTTGCGCGAGCGTGCCGTCGTGTACTTCTCCGCCTTATCCTTGTCGTACTGCTTCTTCGCATCGTCACCCGTCACCTTGACGTTCTTCGTGACATCGTCGTAGAGACCCTGCGCCTGTTGCCGCAATTCGAACTGCGCAAGCAACTGCTCCTCGGTTAGTCCCTGCTCCTTGAGGTACTTGGTGTACTTCGCCGGCTTCGACTCACAGCACTGCAGTTTAAATGCGGTGAGGTCTTCCTGAACCTTCTTCTGATCGACCTTGACACCCTTGTCCTTCGCCTCCTGCGCGATCTCGGCGTTCTGCACGAGACTCTGGATAATCTGCTGCTTGAGCGTCGTCTCCTCTGCAGAACCCTGCTTTGGCGCCTCCTGTCCCGCGGCCACCTGCTGCTTCACTGCCGAGTCGTAGAGTGCATCAAACTCGGCCTTCGTGATCGGCGTCGAACCAACAATCGCGACAGCACCCGCGGGCACCGTTGGCTTCACTTGCTCGGCCGTGCCTGCATCAGAACCACCACAAGCAGCAACAGCGAAGCTGAGGCCGACGAGCAGAATTACAAGTGGAATACGATTACGCATACGAGGGATGGCTCCAGAAGTGAGTATCAGACAAGGAACGCTCGACAGCTTTAGGCCCCAATGGAACCCTCCGAACGCAAACCGATCATAGCATCGGCAAGCGTGCGAGCCCGCTCGAGGAGTGTGCTGGATTCCTGCGGAGGCAAGCCCACATCGTCTTTCGCGATGCCTGCCTTAAGATCAGGGAATTGTTCGCGCAGCGCCCGCACCTCGTCGAGTGTGACGCGCGCGCCCCGAATCTGCACACCATCCTTGCGGACCTGGATCGCGATCGTGCCGAGCGGAGCCACCACTAGTCGCAATTCTTGCATGCCAATCAGATTGGCAACGGCTTCGGGCACCGGACCAAAACGATCTGCCAACTCGAGCTCGAGATCGCGCAACTGGGCGAGTTCGGTCGCGAGCGCAATCCGGCGATGGACATCCATCTTGACGGCCTCGAGGCCCACATACTCCGCTGGCACGTAGGCATCAAGCGCGACATCAATACGCGGCCCCGCTGCCATCGCCTCCGGGGCAACACCCTGCAGGTCGGCAACAGCTTCGGCGAGGAGATCACAGTAAAGCTCAAAGCCAATCGCTGCAACATGTCCGGACTGCTCATCGCCCAACAAGTTTCCGGCACCGCGCAGTTCGAGATCACGCATCGCGACGCGAAAACCCGATCCGAGTTCGGTGTAGTCGGCGAGCGCCGCCAGTCGGGCGCGGGCCTCTTCACTCAGTTCGGTTGCGTCCGGGTATAACAAGTAGGCGTGTGCCGTCACATCCGAGCGGCCCACACGGCCCCGGATCTGGTAGAGCTGAGAGAGGCCGAGCAGGTCGGCACGCTCGATAATCAACGTATTAGCGGTCGGAATATCGAGGCCCGATTCGATAATCGTCGTCGCCACGAGCACGTCGTGGTCGCCGCGCAGGAACGACGCCATCGCGCCCTCCAGTTGACGCTCCGTCATCTGACCATGGCCGATGCCGAACCGCAACTCGGGACACAACTCACGCAGGTGCGCCGCGGCCTCGTCGATCGTCTCCACACGATTATGAAGGTAGAACGCCTGGCCACCACGCTCGACCTCGCGTCGCAAGGCACCGGCAATCTGCTCGTCATCATACTCACCGACGTGCGTATGGATCGGTCGCCGCCCACGCGGTGGCGTAGCGATTACCGAGATGTCACGTAGCCCCGCGAGCGACATATGCAGTGTGCGTGGAATCGGTGTTGCGGACAGCGCGAGCACATCGACCTCGGTCCGCATCTGACGCAGTAACTCCTTTTGAGCGACACCAAAGCGTTGCTCCTCATCGACGATCACGAGCCCAAGGTCGGCGGGAACGACATCCCGCGACAACACACGGTGCGTGCCGAGCAGCAGATCCACTTGCCCCTCACGGAAGGCAGCAACCGCCGCTTTGGCCTCCTTCGCACTCCGCATACGCGAGACGACCTCGATGCGAATCGGCAGGTCGAGCATGCGACTACGGAAGGTTGCACCGTGCTGCTGTGCGAGAATCGTCGTCGGCGCAAGCATCAGCACTTGCTTACCCGATTCGATCACGCGCACCGCGGCGCGCAAGGCTACCTCGGTCTTGCCAAAGCCGACGTCCCCACAGATCAGACGATCCATCGGGCGGTCTTGACTGAGATCGTCCATCACCTCTTCGATCGCACGCGCCTGGTCGTCTGTCTCGCTGTACGGAAAGCCCTCCTCGACACGCTTCAGCAACTCGCCTGGCTCGGAGTGCGCCACGCCGGGAATCGATTGGCGCTGCGCGTAGAGCACGAGCAACTCACCCGCCATCTCGCGCACCGCATTACGGGCTCGCGTCTTCAACTGCAACCACGACTTGCCGCCAAGCTTCGATAACTGCGGCTCGCGTCCATCCGCACCGACGTAGCGTGTTAGTTTGCTGATCTGCTCGTGCGGCAGGTACAGGCGGTCCTCGCCGCGGAAGGCGAGATCGAGATAGTCGCGCGTGACACCGCCAACCGTGCGCGTCTCGAAATGCTCGAAGCGACCGACACCATGGTCTTCATGAACGACGATGTCGCTCGGCTTAAGATCACCAAACGAGGAAATTACACGGCCGCCACGCGACGGTGCCGAACGACGAGAGCGAAACAAGGCGCCACCCGCGATCACCGCTATTCGTGCCGTCGAGGCGACCATGCCGCGGCGCAGCGGTGCCGTAACGGCGTACACGCCTGCGGCATCTGGCAGGGCGTCGCCCTCGGCGAGCCACTCAACATCAACACGCTTGAGTTGCCGTACGGCACGGTCCGCGTCGCCTGCGTGCGCAAACGCGAGCACCACGCGTAGGTCACGCCGCACAAGACCCTGTAAGGCACGTTCAATCTCAGCCAAACCACGCGCCGCCAATGCGGGTGGATGACCCTCGAAAACGATCGGTTGTCCGGCCGGCAACATGTCCAGCCGATGGGCGCTCTCGAGCGTCTCGCCGAGCGCCTCGTGCGTCAGGTAGGCACGCCGCGCGGAGCCGACGATCTCGTCGATGCGCTCGCGGCCCGCAGACAGCACCTCAGGGGCGTCCCACAACACCAGCGGTCCGGCCGCCAACAATTCGGGTGCGAGTGGGACCAACCCCTCGGGCAGGTGCAGTCCCTCGTCGCCGAGCCGCTCGGGGATATCGCCAGCGTCGCCATCGACTGCGGGGTGCACGGTGATGGAGTCGAGTACCCCGAGCGAGCGCTGCGTCAGTATCGAAAACGACGAGAGTCGCTCGATCTCGTCCCCAAACAGCTCGACGCGGGCCGGCTCCCGCCCGGTCGTCGGAAAGATGTCAACGACATCACCGCGCACCGACACCTGGCCACGCTCATCGACTGCGCCATCGACTCGGTCGTACCCCATGCCGACGAGTTGTGCAACGAGCCGGTCGCGATCAATCGAATCGCCGCGCGTAATCTTGAAGCCCGTCGGGCGAGTCGCGCGGCCCGGGAGTCGCTCCACCAGCGCCTCGACCGAGACCGCGACGATGCCGCCTTCGCCCAGCACCGCGAGCGCGTGTGCCCGCTCGCCGACGAGGTGCGGCGATGGGTCGAGTCCCGAACCCCAGTCGACGCCGCGGTGCGGTAGGTAGGCGATGGGCGTGCCCGGCGCAAAGGCAACAATCGCATCGGCCAGCTCGCGAGCCCGATCGTCGTCGGCGACGACGATCGAGAGCGCAGGGCGGTCCTGATCCTGCCGCACGTGATGCAGTGCTGCTACCACCAGCGGCAGGATCGCCTCGGCACAGCGCACCGCAATCGGAGAGGTCGAACCGAGCCGAGTTGCAACCTGCTCGAGACCATCGGTCTCCGTGAAGGCAATCGTGATCGCATCGAGGCCGGCAATAACCGTGGGTGGTGGCGGGGTAGTGTTCTCTTCGTCCATACAACTAGGCGCGCCTCGACTGCTAGAGAAGCCTACGTCGTGCCGCACACAGGGGAGTCACGCATGGCACGCACTACCGACGAACTAATTACCGAGCTATCCGATTTTCTGCGGATCCCATCGATTTCGTCGGGCGATGGCTCGCCCGACGATCTTGCTGCAGCGGCCAATTGGGTGCGTGATCGCATCATTGCTGCAGGTGGCACAGCGGAGGTCGTGTCAACGCAGGCGAACCCACTCGTCGTCGGTAATTTACCGGCTTCCATTGAGCACGCGCCGCGCGTGCTGCTCTACGGCCATTACGACGTGCAGACTGTCGCGCCGCTTGCGGACTGGACGACGCCACCCTTCGAGCCCACGCTCCGCGACGGCGCGCTCTATGCGCGTGGCGCGAGCGACGACAAGGGTAACTTCCACTCGCTGCTGGCGGGCGCTGCTGATCTGGCGGCAGACGGGGCACTACCCGTCCATCTGACGATCGTGCTGGACGGTGAGGAGGAGATCGGCGGCCATTCCGTGATCGAGTGGATCGAACAACAGCCGGATGGTCGGTACGACGCGGGACTCGTTTTCGATGCCGGCTTTGTCGAGCCTGGCCACCCAGCAATCGAAGCCGGTGTGCGCGGTGTCATTACGGGCACGATGACGGTGCGTACGGGTGTGCGTGATGCGCACTCGGGCCTTTATGGCGGCGGTGCGCTCAATGCGGCGCACGTGCTGAGCCGCTTGATTGCCGACCTAACTCCCGGTCCGGATGGGCGCTTGCACGAATCCTTGATGCTCGGTGTGGCGCCCGCGTCGTTGCTTGAGGAGGCAGCGTGGGCGACGCTGCCCGACCCGGCTGGTGAGCTCGCTATCGCGGGCATCGCACCGCGAGACGACGCCGCGCTTGCCGATTACTACCGTCGTACGACGGCGATGCCGACATTTGATGTCAATGCGATTACGTGTCGTGATGCGGGCCAGAATCGTACGATCGTGCCGTGCGAGGCGACTGCGGCCATCTCTTTCCGTCTCGTTGGTGGTCAGGATGCTGCGGCGTTCTGGGACGCGGTCCAGAGGCTGCTGCGCGAGCGACTGCCGGAGGGGGCAGAACTCGACTTTGTGGTGCGTGGCATGGCCGAGGGTGCCGCGTTTGATCCTGAACTGCCTGTGATTCGTTTGGCACGCGAGGCGATTGAGCGCGCGACGGGCTTCCCGTGCGCTGTCACGCGCTCAGGCGGCGCAATCCCACTCGTGACGGCGCTGGCGAAGAAGGGTGTACCGACCGTCTTGTCCGGTTGCGCGCTCCCCAACGATCGCATCCACGCTCCGGATGAGCACCTTCGGATCGATCAGTACGAACTCGGTGTCAAGATGGCCCGCGCGATCCTGACGGCGTTCGGCGAACTCAACAACTGACCCGCCTGCTTGGTGGACCTGGTGGGCCCGGGCCCATCAGGTCCACCAAGAAATGGCTCAACCATTGGGGCTGGTCCTGAGCATTGGCTCAACCACCACAAACAATGGGCGGACATGGTGGGCCCGGGCCCACCATGTCCGCCCCAAAATGGCTTAATTATGCGGTCAGGTAGCGGGGATTCGGCTTATCTAAGCGAAAACTACCGCGGACATATGGGGTCGGGCCATCGCGTGCGGCACGCGCGGATCCGCGCAACCTCCCGACGCACCGCCCTACAGGTGATACGTATCGGGACGACGGGCAGAAAAAACCGGAATCTGACGCCGCACCTCGGCAACACGATCACGACGGATAGCAGCCACACATATCGCCTCGCCATCACCCGCGTTCGCCAACACAACGCCCCACGGATCAATAATCATCGAACGCGCATAACGCGCACTGCCATCCCAAAAGCCATGCTGGTTCGCAGCAATCACGTACGCCGCATTCTCGATCGCACGCGCACGCAACAGCACCTCCCAGTGATCCCGACCCGTCGCCATCGTGAAGCCGGCCGGAACCATAAAAGCCTCGGCCCCCGCCAACGCAAGCTCGCGGTACTGCTCGGGAAAGCGCAAGTCGTAACAAATCGTCAGCCCCACCGGCCAGCCAGCGATCTCGCTCAGCACAAGCTGTTCGCCCGGCTTATTGGCGTAGGACTCGCGCGCCGCGGCACCCTCAACATCGATATCGAACATGTGAATCTTGCGGTACGTCGCAACGCGATTGCCCTCTGGATCAAAAACCAGCGTCGTATTACTCGCCCGCACACCCGGCTCGGTGTTCTCGCCAATCGAACCGCCATGCAACCAGACACCATGCTGTTTCGCCCAGCTCGACATCGCCTGCGCCGTCTCACCATCAAGCGACTCGGCCGCAGCAATCATCACAGCATCAGGCCCCGTGCCGTTCCACCGTTCCGGCAGCGAAATGATCTCTGCACCCCGCGCCGCGGCTCGCGCGACAAGCCGCTCGGCCACCGCAAGATTGTCAACAACCGGCCGGTCGGCGTGCATCTGCACGCACGCGACAATTGTCTCGCTCATGTACTCGAACTCGTCAAGGCACTACCCAGCAAGTCACCAAGATCGCCAAGATCGCCAAGACCCCCCAACTCATCACCAAGCAGCGAAATCAACAAATCGGTAATCGGCTTCGGATCTTTCGGCGCCTCAACCACCACCGCTTCTGCTGGTACGACCGTAAGATCGATCATCAGACTACCCATCGTCGCAGCCTCGTCCGCACCGCCAATCGTCACCTGGACGCGGCGCACAACCCCATCATCTTGCCCCATCCAAACACTCACTTCGGCACGACCCTGCTCCAACGCCGTCAAATCGAGCGGCAAATTCTCCGCCAACGAACGAAGCTGATCGGCCAGCGCAGCCTTCGGATTAATCGTGCCCGAGATACGATCGGACTTGACACCAGCAATCTCCTCAACAGCGACCGCCTTCGGATCTGTGACGAGTTCACTGAGTGCTCCCGCGGATGTAACAAGACCAGCAAAGTCGATATCAAGCGGCGCGCCAAGGGCATACCATTGATCACCCACCTGCACCCACGTGTCCTGATCATTGGCACGGAATGTGAGGGGAACATCGAGCGGTCCGGCCGTGATCTGAGCATCACCCGAGACACCCGCCTTCAGATCGCCTTGCGTCGAGGCAGCGATCGTGATCGGGCCACTCAACAAGCCTGACAGTCCACCCAGCTCTCCCCCACTATCTGCAGCACCCTGCTTCGGCGTGAACAACACCTTCAACGTCGAGGCATTCGGGCCAGCCGGCGGCCACGTGGCGTTCTTCAAGACCTGCCCTGGATCGGCTGCAAGTTGGCTACCGCCACACGCCGCGAGCAACGCGCCGAACACAATCAAGGCGCACAGTGCAGTAATACGAAAGCGACGATACATAGTCGCATTATGCCCGAGATTGCCGCACGGCCTGCGGCGAATACGCCTAAGACGTTTGTTGTAGCAGTGAACCTTTTGTGACATCACGCAGAACTACTCCACGAACGGTTGTAATATATGGCATGGTTTTAGTATGAATAATTTGACAGATAAAACAACTGGTACCACAAGTGCTGACAGTCCCCAAAAGCCAGCACGCGGATCGATTGGCGTGGAGACCTACGCGGCAGTGCGCAAACTGATCGACGCGGGTATGAACAAGGGCGAAGCCTGTGCACACGTGGCAGCTGAGACGGGCCGCTCCGCGGCCACGGTGACGACGACGTACTATCGGATTGCCAAAGGCAAGCCGGGTGGTGGTGGTGTGCGCAAGTCGGCGCGAACGGCCAAAAAGCAGGTCGAGCGCGCAACGAAGGCAACGGGTGCACAGACCGAACGTCTCGCCCAAGACGCACGCGCGGCAATCGATGCACTGCACAAGCATGTCGCCACGCTTGAAGCCCAACTCAAGGACCTCTCGGAAAAGTCGCAAGAACTCGACAAGCTCAAGAGGTTGATTGGCAAGTTGTAAGCCTCGACCGATCGGGCCGAGCCGCAGCGGTAAAGGTGATTAGTCGCGTTCGAGTTCTTCGAGCAACTTGCGATAACTGGCGAGACGTGCGGGATCAACCATGCTCTCGACGGCACAGCCAGCCTCGCCAACATGGCGGCAGTCGCTAAACTTGCACTGCATCGACGCCTCGGCAACATCACCAAAAGCGTCGGCCAAATCGTTCGGCGTGATGCCTGCCAGTGAAAAGCTGCGAATCCCCGGCAGATCGATCAACGCACCACCACCCGGCAGATCCAGCCATATCGCCGTCGTCGTCGTGTGCCGCCCTCGCCCCGACAACTCGTGGATCGCGCCAATCGGTAGCGAACCACCCGTCAGCGCATTGACAAGCGTCGACTTGCCGACGCCCGAATGGCCGATCACGGCCGCGGTGCGCCCGGCGAGTAGCGTGCGGACTGCGTCGGCACCCGCGTCGGTACGAACGTCGATGAGCACGCCTGGCACACCAATCGCCGCGTAATCGGACAACACACGCTCCGGCGATTCGTCTGCGCGCGCCGCAAGGTCCTCTTTTGTAATCGCCAGTAGTGGCTGCATGCCACCGCGCCACGCGGCTACAAGAATGCGGTCGATCAGGCCGCGCCGCAAGGGTGGATCGGTGACGGACGCGACGATCAGGACACACTCGGCGTTCGCAGCGAGCACTTGTTCTTTCATCGCCCGTTCGCCCTCAGATTGCATCCGCTGCTGTCGTCGAAGCTCGGTCTTGCGCGGCTCGATGACGTCGATACGCGCACCCTCCCCAGCCTCCATCAACAGTTGCACGCGATCGCCCGCAACCGGCCGCATCTCAAGGCGACCAGCAAATTTGGCGATGCGTTCCTCCCCCGTCTCCGTGCGGACGGCCGCGAGTCCACCACCAACGGCAAGCACTATCCCGGGAACATCGTTGCGACTCATGCGATGATCATCGTATGCCGTGGCTCCTCCTTGACGTCGTCTGGATCGTCTTGTTTGCGATTCTTGGGCTCCAAGACCACGCAGGAAATTCTCCCCCACTCGCTGTGTTCGGCGTCGCTTGGCCGTTTTTTGTCGGGTATCTGATCAGTCTGATCGTGCTACGGCTCGCACGCGCGCCGCAGTCGTTGGTGCGGGGTACGCTCGTCTGGCTCGGCACGCTCGCGATCGGCATAGCGATCCGCACCGCTTTGAAGGGGTACCTGCCCGAACCGGCGTTTATCATCGTCGCGGCGCTGTTCCTTGGCCTCGGTCTCGTCGGCTGGCGTGTGGTCGCACTGATCATCTGCCGACGTCGCGCCAACCGGGATTCCGCTACCGACTCAACTTAAGGCTTGAACAGGAGTTTGCCGCCGGCGCGGTTCTCGCGGATCCGCGCGACAGCGTCGTTTGCCTCGTCGAACGAGAGCTCGCCCGCGATCGTCGTCTCGAGCGTGCCAGCAGCCACCAGTGCGAACAGCGCCTCTTGGCTGCGCGCGATCACGGCGGGTGCGACGGGCAGGCCGCTGTAGCCGATTACGCTGGCGTTCTTGCGGTACATCTCCTGCGGCCCAAAGGCGAACTCTGAGCCCGCACTCGCGCCGTACAACACGATCGACCCACCGGCCGCGAGCAGTCGCACGCAGGGAGCAGCGAAGGCCCCCGCTAGTGGATCGAGGATCGCATCGACGCCGTCGGGGGCGAGTGCCCGCACCTCGGACTCGAATGCGTCGGCATCGCCGACGACGACCTCGTCGGCATAGCGCGAGATCGACCCGACACGATCGGGCGATGTCGTCTGAGCGATCACCCGCGCACCATGCGTCTTCGCGAGTTGCATCGCGATCGTCGAGACCCCACCGGATGCGCCGAGGATGAGCACGGTCGAGTCCGCACCAACGCCGGCCCGATCGAGGCAGTCGAGTGCGGTCACACCAGGAATTCCTAGGGCGGCAGCATCCTGATCAGAACAGCCTTCGGGTATTGCAGCCAGAAGCGCATTGGGTACCGCGACCTGTTCGGCCCACGAACCATCACGCACCAGTCCGAGGCCGCCGCCACGAAATGCGACGCGCTGCCCGTCCGCGGTAACGCCGACGCCCTCACACCCGGGTGTGCGCGGCAGCGGCCCCGCCGCGCCGACACTGCCAAGCGAGATCCAGACGTCGAGCGGATTGACGGCGCCATAGGTGATCGTGACGAGTGTCTCACCGCTGCCGACCATCGGTTGGGCGAGCTCTTCAACCACGAGCGGGGTGTCATAGGCGTGCTGGCGGACGGCGCGCATCGTTCTAGACCGTCCCGACGCCACCGATGAGGACGTACTTGACGTCGAGATACTCATCGATGCCGACCGAGCCACCCTCGCGCCCGTAGCCCGACTCTTTGACGCCCCCAAACGGCACGTTCGCGGCCGAGATGATGCCCGCGTTGGCACCGACGATGCCGTACTCGAGACGTTCGGCGACGCGCAACAGCCGCGCGTAGTCCTTCGTGTGGAAGTACGACGCGAGCCCGTATTCTGTCGAGTTCGCGAGCTCGATCACCTCGTCCTCCGTATCGAAAGCGGTCAAGCCGGCGACGGGACCGAAGGTCTCCTCGCGGTGGATTAGCATCTCGGGCGTGACACCGTCGATCACGGTCGGCTCGTAGTACGCGCCAGTCGCGTAGATACCTTCGGTCAGGCGATGACCGCCATAGGCAAGCTTCGCACCCTTCGCGAGTGCGTCCTGTACGTGCTCGTCAGCCTTCTCGACGGCGGCCTCGTTGATCATCGGACCGATCACCGTGCCTTCGGTCAGTCCATGCCCGATCGGCATTTCGCTGACGCGCTTGACGAGCCGCTCCAAGAAGTCTGCGTAGACGCTGCGCTGTACGTAGGCGCGGTTGGCACAGACGCAGGTCTGGCCGGCATTGCGGTACTTGGAGGCGATCAGTCCCTCGACAGCCTCGTCGAGATCGGCATCCTCAAAGATGATGTATGGCGCATGACCGCCGAGCTCGAGGCTGAGGCGCTTGACTTGGTGGGCCGAGGCGCGAATCAGCTCCTTGCCAATCTCGGTGGAGCCGGTGAACGAGATCTTCTTGACGCGATCGTCGGTAAAGATCGTGTTCGCGACCATGCCAGCGTCGCGCGACGTGATCAGATTGACGACGCCGGCGGGAGCGCCCGCATCCTCGATGCAGCGCAGCACGAGCGCCGCGGTCAGCGGCGTCGCACTGGCGGGCTTGACGATGCTCGTGCAACCAGCAGCCATGGCGGGGCCAAGCTTGCGGGTCATCATCGCGGCGGGGAAGTTCCACGGCGTAATAGCCGCGACAACCCCGACGGGCTGACGGAGCACCAGCACACGGTTATTCGTGTTCACCGGCGAGACGACCTGGCCGTAGACACGCTCGGCCTCACCTGCGAACCATTCGAAGAAAGAGGCGGCGTACTCAACTTCTCCCTTGGCCTCTGCGAGCGGCTTACCCTGCTCGGACGTCATCGCGGTGGCGATCTCGACGGCCCTCTCGCGCATCAGATCGGCAGCCTTGCGAAGGATGCGTGCGCGCTGCAGTGCCGGCGTCGAGCGCCAGCCGGGAAGCGCCGCCGCAGCGGCATCGATGGCGGCTTTGACATCGGCCTCGACAGCATTCGGCACGGAGCCAACAACGTCGCCCGTACCTGGGTCGGTGACGTCGAAGCGCGCGCCACCGGTCGATTCGATCCAAGTCCCACCGATCAGTAGCTGTTCATCGAGATTGGGCATCGTCGTCGCCATGGCTGATTCCTTCTCCTTGTTGATCGGCATCCTAGGGCGTTTCGATCGATCTGTTGCCGCTTGGGCCCACTGTCGTACTCTCGTCTGCTCACTGATGCCAGCCGCGATTAGTCCGACCGCTACCGGCACGGTGGCGGGTAGCAGGTCGAGCACGTTGAAGAGCAGACCAAAAGCGAGCCCTGCGGCAGCGGTCACAATCGTCGCGACAAATGTCGCGCGGAGGCTTGCGGCCACGATTGCTCCGACCAGTGCGGCCAGGTAGGCGTCGCCCCACCCCATCGACGCGCCTGCCATCTCGAGTTGTTGAAGGGACGGCAGACCGCGTGGTGGGACAGCCGCCGCGAGGGCAATGCTGACGGGTTGCACCTGCGTGGTCACTACCTGCCAGACGTCAACGATGGTCGCGATCAACACGCCGATCACGAGTGCTGGCCGTGGCGTAACCCAACCGGTCAGCCGTCCGAGCGAGACGGCTGCGAGCAGGATTAGCACGTCGCCTGCGAGTTCCGTCCATGGCGTCGTCGGCAACCGCCAGACGAGGAGCCAGAGCACCGGCGACAGCAGTGCGAGTGGAACAATTGCGCGTCGGACATGAATGGCGGCAAAGAGCGCGAGCGGTGGCACGGCAAATGCTGCGAGTGCCGTCACGACTGTCACCGCTCCCGGCACAGCGCCGAGGACGACGACGCCACCACCGATCGCAATCAGCGGTGCGAGCCCGACCAGTGGGTGGCGTGGAATCCGCGGCAACGTTGCCGGATCCCGCACGAGCGGAATGATTGCCGCTTGCATCAGAACGATCACGAGGTACTGCCAGCCGTAGGGCATACCCATAGCCTAGGGGTGGGACGGCTCGGGGTGCCGTCCCTGATTCTGCTCATCGGGGTACCCAGATTCGAACTGGGGACCTCTCCGTCCCGAACGGAGCGCGCTACCAGGCTGCGCCATACCCCGAGCGGGGTGAGTATGCCAGAACAGCAGAGTCTGCTCCGTCGCCCGGCGCAGGCAAGCGCCCTCTGCGAGTACGGTGTCGGGCGTGACAGACTCGATTCGTATTACGCCAATTGGCGGTCTCGCCGAAGTCGGGCGCAACATGATGGTGATTGAGCACGATGGTGTGCGCATCGTCGTCGACTGCGGAATTGGCTTTCCGCATGGCGCAGATCGCGGTCTTGGGGTGGATATCTACCTGCCGGATCTGCGGGCTCTAAAGGGCCGTCCGATCGATGCCGTGCTGATCACGCACGCGCACGATGACCACGTGGCGGCACTGGCGCATCTGATTCGCTCGGGCACGCCGATTGGGCGCCTGATCTCGTTGCCGTTTACGACGGCGATGGTCGAGGCAAAGCTGCAAGAGCACGACATGCCGCTACCGCGGATCCAGACGGTCAAGCCAGGCGACATCGTCGAGATCGGCTCGATTACCGCCGAGTTCATTCGCGTCTCGCACTCGATTCCTGATCCGGCAGCGATCGCGCTGACAACGAAGCTCGGCACGATCGTCTTGACGGGCGACTATAAACTGGACGCGACCGGCCAAGACCTCAAGCGACAGGTCGACCGCAAGCGCCTGACGGCACTCGGCGATGCAGGCGTGATCGCGATGCTAGGCGATTCCACCAACGCGCAGTTGCCCGGCCGCACGCCGTCCGAGGCGACCACGATTGACCCGATCAACGATGTCATCGACGAGGCCCAGGGCCGCGTCGTGCTGACGAGCTTTTCCTCGCAGATCGACCGCATCGACCACGCCATGCGCGCTGCTGATCGCACGGGACGCCAGGTCATGCTGCTCGGCCGCTCCGTGCGTCGCAACGTCAAGATTGCTGAGCGACTGAAGGAAATGCTGCCACCGAATCTGCCCCCGCTCGGTCGGCGCGATGTCGGTAGCAGCAAGGCACTGGTGATCTGCACCGGTTCGCAGGCCGAAGAGTTCGCCGTACTGGGTCGCGCTTCACGTGGCGAGCACCCCGACCTTAATCTCGGGAATGGCGATACAATCGTGTTTGCTTCGCGCCCGGTCCCCGGCAACGAAGGCTCCGTGGAGGAGATGCAGAACATGCTGCGCCTACGGGGCGCTCGCGTGATCACGCACAAGGACGCGCCGATCCACGTCTCGGGCCATGCTCGGGCCGATGAGATTTCGGACATGATCAAGATGTTGCGACCAACGTCGATGATCCCAATCCATGGCGAGCCACAAATGCTGGCGGCGCAGGCCGAACTCGGCATCCAACATGGCGTTGCTCCCGAAAACATCCATGTCGGTACGAATGGCGACGTGATCGAGTTGACTGCCACAGGGCTGCGTCTCGTTGACCAGGTCGAGGCGATCGCTGTGCCGGCTGGGTCCGATGGATTGCCACTGGAATTCGGAGCGCCGGGATGAGCACCGTGCAGCTCGCGGAACTCGTCGGCTGGATGGACGAGACGCTCGCTGCGCAGTCCTTCCACGACTACGGCCCAAACGGGTTGCAGGTCGTTGGTGCGGATCAGGTAGCGCGGATCTGCTCTGCCGTATCGGTCTCGCTCGAGGTAATCGAACAAGCCGCGGAGGAGGGTGCCGAGGTACTGCTCGTGCATCACGGATTGTTTTGGGAGGGCACGGATCCACGCATCGGACGACTCGAGCGCCGCCGTCTCGAGGCGCTCTTTGCGCATGACCTCTCGCTTGTCGCCTACCACCTGCCACTTGACGCCCATGCGACGCTCGGTAACAACGCCCAACTCGCAACCATGCTTGGCCTCGCCGATGTCCTGCCGTTCGGGGAGCATCGCGGTGTCATGCTCGGATGCCAGGGAACACTGCCAAAGGCGCTTGGTGTTGCCACGCTGGCGACGACGCTCGGCACACTGCTTGGCTCGGATCCTGTTGTTTTTTCAGGTGGGGATCACCCCGTGCGCCAACTTGGCATTGTCTCGGGCGGCGCGGCAGACGACATCCGCCAGGCCGCTGAGGCCGGCCTTGATGCATTCGTGACGGGCGAGCCACGCGAGGACTCTGCGTATCTGGCCCGCGAACTTGGTGTGCACTTGATTGCGGCTGGCCATAACGCGACAGAAACGGTCGGTGTGCAGGCGCTGGCGGCAGCCGCGGCCGAGCGCTTTGGTCTCTCGACGACTTTTCTGCCCGTGGACAACCCGGTCTAACCCGCCCGCCGCGCGCTACGCTCGCATTGTTGGTTAAGACAACGGCTATTTCGGTTCGGCATGGAACACGGTGGCGCGCGTTCGAACGCCCACTGTTGGAGTCGCGTGTCCGCGAGTATGCGGCTGGTTTGTTGGCGATCGGTTGCCGCCCAGAGAGCGTGCTGGCGCTCGAGCACGCGACGGATAGTGAGGCGCTGATGCTCACGATCGCGGCGCTCGAAGTTGGCGTCACGATCCGGCTGGGACCCGCTTGCGCGCCGTTTGCGGCGGGCTTTGCACGTACACCCGTCCGCGCCGCCGAACTGGCCACCAGTGGTGGGCTCGATCCAATCTGCGTGCCGACCGCGGTGGCGAGCGACAATGCTGCGAGTCTCGAGCGGCTGGCCGCGCATGGTGTGCTGCACGTGGCACTCCAGCCCGATGCCGTGCGCGAACATTCACGCCTGCGGCGCGGTAATCAGTGTGCGCTGATCACCCGCAATGGCATCGAGCTCTCGCTGACACAACTCCATGCAGGCGTTGTCGCACTTCGTCAACTCCCCGACTTCCTGCGTGCGGGCGAACCACTGCTGATTACGGTGCCACTCGACGAGCCTTGGCTGATCGCTCTTGCCCTCGCTGCCGTCGAGGTCGGAACGCCGGTTGCTGTTGGACTGCTCAGCGATGCGCCGACGCTGCGACCCGGCCTGATCGTGACGGATGCTGCAGCCATCAGCAAACTACCCGATGTGAGCGGTAGCGACGCGAGTGTCTTCGCCAGCCTGGCGCGCCGTCTCGGTCGGAATCGCACGAGCCCAGCGGCCCGCTGTCTGCTCGTTGCCGACCATCTCGTACCCGTCGCCGTGTGCGAGACGTTGCAGACGAGTGGCACGACGGTACTGCACCTCGCCACGGATCCGCATGCCTGCGCGCCCGTCCTGCTTAACCTCCCACACTGCTTCCGCTTCGATGCCTATGGGCTACCACTGCCAGACCACACCTGCGAGTTAATTGACGGCTGCGTGGTCGTGCGTGGTCCGAGCGTGCACAAGACGACACCGGAGGGCGCTGTCACACTCATCGCCGCCCAGTGCGCTGCCGACGGGTTCTACCGGGCACCAACGCGCTGATAGGGTGGGGGCAATGCCAATGCCTTTCGTACAACCTCGCCGACGCTGGCTCTTGCTCGTCTGCTCTGCCGCAGCGCTCGTGCTGATGGTGGCGCCGGCGCTCGCGCATCAGCGACGACCGCCACCGTCCCGCGGCGACACGATGAAGGTTCGAGTGGTCGCCTACGCGGGGCACCAACCAACCTACACGGGCGCGAAGACGCGACACGGTATTTGCGCTACGGACCCGGCGGTGATCCCGCTTGGTACGCGCTTTTTCGTGCCAGGGTATGGCGTATGTCGTGCAGCCGACATCGGGGGTGGTATTCGCGGAACGATGGTCGACGTCTGGGTTGCCAAGGAACGTACGGCGATCCGCTGGGGCGTCAAACACCTGACGATCACGTTCCGCTAGCTGTTCCGCGCCGAGGTTTTCGTGGTGGGGTCATGACTGGACAAAGGGGTCAGACCCCTTTGTCCAGTCTGTGCGTACAAGCGGCCGCGTCCGCTGCAGTCCTAACTGGACAAAGGGGTCTGACCCCTTTGTCCAGTCATGACCCCACCACGAAAACCTGACACTACCCGCTACTCGCTACTCGCAAGCAGCTTCCGAAAACTCACCTCATCGAGGATCGTCACGCCCGCCTGTTCAGCCTTTTTAACTTTCGAGCCGGGTGACGCACCCGCGACGACATACGACGTCTTCTTCGACACCGAATCCGTGACCTTGCCGCCGAGACGCTCAATCGCCAACTTGGCTTCGTCACGCGAGAAGCCCGCCAGCGTACCCGTCACAACGAGTGTCAGCCCGGACAGTGGACCCTCGACGGGTAGCTCATGATCGCCGAGTGTCAATGTCACTCCCGCCGCTGCGAGCGCAGCGAGTTCCGCCTGCCGCTCAGGATCGGCGCACCACGCTGCGACCGCCTCGGCGATCACACCACCAACCCCATCAACTTCGGCAATCTCCACAACCCCTGCAGTGACCAACCGCTCGATCGAACCAAAGGATCGCGCGATCGCCTGCGCCGTCACGAGCCCCACATGTGGGATTCCAAGCGCAAACAGCACGTTGCCAAATGGGCGCGTACGGGAGGCTGCGATCGCCTCGACCGTGTTCCGTGCAGAGGTCTCTTGAAACCCTTCGAGTGGCAGAAGATCCTCAATTTTCAAGCGGTACAGATCGCTTGCCGTGCGCACGAGCCCGAGTTCGTAGAGGCGCTCAATCAGCTTCTCCCCCACGCCATCGATGTCCATCGCACTGCGCGAGATGAAGTGTTTGATGCCTTCGATATCGCGGCTCGGGCAGCGAGGGTTGACGCAAAAGTGTTTAGCATCTTCAGCATTCTTGATCACCGGCTCGCCACAGGCCGGACAATTTTCCGGCATCCGAAAAACCTGCTCGCGGCCCGTGCGATCCTCGATGATCGGACCGAGCACCTGCGGAATCACATCGCCGGCGCGTTGGACAATCACCGTATCGCCAACGCGGAGGTCTTTGCGATTGATGTCCTCCTCGTTGTGTAGCGTTGCGTGCCGAATCACGACTCCTCCGACCTCCACTGGCTCGAGTTCGGCAAACGGGTTGAGGGCACCGGTGCGTCCCACGTTGATCTCGATCGCCAGCAGTTTTGTCGTGCGTGTTGTCGGTGGAAACTTGTACGCGATCGCCCAGCGCGGATCGCGCCCAGCCGCCCCCAGTCTCGCCTGTAATGCAAGATCATCGACTTTAACGACCGCGCCATCAATGTCGTAGCCGAGTGCCTCGCGGTCGCGCTCGATATCCGCACACGCCGCCTGCACCGCCGCGAAACCAGCGACCGTTCGAATCCGAGGGTTGACCGGAAAACCATGCTCCTTGAGCCACATCAGTGCCTCGCTCTGGGAGCCAAACTCGATGCCGTCGAGGGCGCCAATCGCGTAACTCCAAAACGACAGTGGCCGCTCGGCGGTAATCGCTGGATCGAGCTGTCGCAGCGACCCAGCAGCAGTGTTACGCGGGTTCATATACACCGGTAGGCCAGCGTCGAGGCGCTCCTCATTGAGTCGCTGAAAGGCCTCAAGCGGGATATAGCATTCGCCGCGTACTTCGATCAGCGCGGGCGGGTGCGGATCATCAATCGAGAGTGGCACCGCGCGGATCGTGCGCACATTCGCGGTCACGTCCTCGCCCGCCTCGCCGTTACCGCGTGTCACCGCTCGCTCCAGCAACCCATCACGGTAGACAAGGGAGAGCGCCAAACCGTCAATTTTTGGTTCGACGACAAAACGGGGATCGGTCTCCACACCCGCATCGATCAGGAGTTTTCGGATGCGTGTGTCCCAGGCGATCAACTCGTCGGCATCACGCGCGTTGGCGAGTGACAGCATCGGTAGGAGGTGCGGAACCTCCTCGAAACTGGTGGTTGTGCCTCCCGCTACGCGCTGCGTCGGCGAGTCGGGACGGATTAGTTCTGGGTGTGCTGCCTCGATTTCGCGTAGTTCGCGCAGAGCCGCGTCATAGGTTGCGTCATCGACGACCGGCGCATCCTCGAGGTAGTAGGCGCGATCCCAGGCGCGTAGCTGGTTGCGTAGCGCGGAGCAGCGCTCGTTCGCACTCATCCGAATAACACCTCACGTAGTTGGGCTGGGGTGTCGACAATCGCGACAGGGTCTTCTTGTTCGAGTGTCGCGCGATCAAAGACGCCCCAGGTGACAGCGATCGCGGCACAGCCTCCCGCATTGGCGGCCTGGAGGTCGAACGGCGAGTCGCCGATGTAGACCGCCTCGCTTGGGACGGCATCGAATTGCGCGAGCGCCTGCAGCAAGGGGTCGGGGTGCGGCTTGTGCCGCTCCGTATCTTCGATCGTGATGACCGCTTCCCAAACGATCGGCGGTGGCAGCGCCTGCCAGGCGAGCTCGACAGCATCGAGCATTTTCGATGTCACGATGCCGAGTCGCGCACCCTCCTGCTCGAGCTCCAAGAGCACCTCATCGATGCCGTCGTAGCGCGCGATCAGTCGTGCCGTGTTGGCGTGGTTCCAGACGCGATAGGTATCGAAGAGCTCGTCCGCCTTCGTCGGACTAAACTTCTCCATCTGCTCCCGCAGCGGCGTGCCGATGCCAGCCATCAGTTCTGCGTCTGTCATGGTCACGCCAAGCACTTCGCGGAGAGCGTGCTCGTGCGATGCGCGGATCAGCTCGACGGTGTCGAGAACAGTGCCGTCTAAATCAAAGAGCACCACGGGCCAGCGAAGGGTTTGCACACCGGGTACGGTATCGCGCCCGTCCGGCGACGCGATCGGCACGAAAAATCGATCACATCACTCCATCCTTTCTGTCATGCCACCCTCTGCTCTGACTTCGCTCCAGCACCAGCTCTACTGGTCTGCGCCAGCGCAACGGCCGACCACCTAGTCGAGCAGCCCCTCGAGCCCGGCCAGCAACGCTGCGCCCCGCGGGTGCTCGAGATCAACGTGCAAGGCGGTTACCGAGGCGTACCCTTCCGCGAGCGCGGCAAAGTCCGTCCCCTCCTCGCGGTGATAGTCGGCATCGGCACCGTACAACCGGAAACGGCGGTGGCTACCCGACTGATCGACGAGTTCAATCTGATCGCTCCAGATACGACGGCCAAGCCGACACACACGCAGGCCCTTGGCGATACCCGTTGGGCAGTTGAGATTGACGAGTACGCCACCACTGAGCGTGCCTGTCACAAGCAACTGCGCCAACCGCGGCACGAGCCGGCTGGCGGAGGCGAACTCGTAGACGCCGTCACGCGTGTGGTGCAGCTCGCCCGAGACGGACTGCTGCGAGACAGCGAGTCCCGGATAGCCAAGCAACAGCCCTTCCATCGCAGCAGCGACAGTCCCGCTATAGGTGACATCGTCGCCGAGGTTGAGGCCAAGATTGGCGCCAGCAACGACCAGATCGAAACTTTGTCCCGACTCCGTCGCCGCGGCGAAACGAACACAATCGACGGGCGTACCCGCCACCGCAAAGGCCGCACTGGCACCCTCTACCACGCGCTCATCAACCTCGAGGGTGCCGTGGATGGTGATACCTCGGGCGACGGCGCTCTGGTTCGCCACCGGCGCCACAACGATTACCTCCGCAACCGTACTGAGTACCCGCGCCAGCGCCTGGAGTCCCGGCGAATCAATGCCATCGTCGTTCGTCAGGAGTACGCGCATACGCCTGCCACGATACCGCTCCACGTGCACTCCCTGCGTGGTATCCGATGCGCAAAGAAGCAGCTTGCCGCGGTCGGAGATCGTGCAGTTCGCGATCATCTCGCTGGTCGCTGTCGTGGCGTTTGCATTGCACTTTGCACACGCCAATCCGGTCCTGATCTTTATCGTCAGCGGAATCGCTGTCGCTGGCATGGCTCGCGTCCTTGGTATCGCCACCGAGCAGGCTGGAGCAGCGGGCGGACGCCACATCCGCACGCCACGTGGCGTCCGCCCTGTCAGTAGTCGACGTGCACAAGCGTCAATGCGTGCGGCGGCGCCGTCCAGCCCGCATCCGCACGCAGGGCGCCCGCCAGCAATGGCGCAAAGTCGTCCCGGCTATAGCCGCGGTCGCCGCGCGCCGTCACGATCATCGTGCCAACGAGCGTCCGCACCATATGGCGCAGAAACGCGTTCGCCGTAATCTCGAACCGCAACCCGCCCTCGCGCTCAAGCCAACGAGCCGCATAGACCGTCCGCGAAAACGATCTGTGCTCCGTCTCAGCAGGCGTAAACGCACGAAAATCGTGCCCACCAATAATCATCGCCGCAAACTCGTCCAACAACTCGCGCTCGAGCCGCCGCGGCTCGTGCAACTCGCGTCGGCACTGCAGCGGGTTGCGGAGCGGGCCGAGCCGCACGTCATAGGTGTACGAGCGGCTGCGTGCCGAGAAGCGTGCGCTGAACTCGCTGGGTACATCCTCTGCGCTGTAGACCACCATGTCTTCGGGCAGACTGTCGTTGAGGGCACGAGACAGGGTGGCCGTCGGTGGACCACCCCGCCGCAGCACACTGACAACCTGCCCCGTCGCGTGCACTCCGGCGTCCGTGCGCCCCGCCACGACGATGTCACCGCGCTCGTCGTGCAGGAGATCGAGCGCGCGCGTCAACACACCCGCCACGGTCCGCGCACCCGGCTGTAGCGCCCAGCCGGTGAAGGCCGTGCCGTCGTATGCGATCTGTAGACGCGTATTGATCACGTGACGCGATCGATGCGGTCGAGCAGCTGCGCTGCACCACCACCCCGTGCCACGACGATCAGACATGCTACGGCCAGCAGGCCACCACCAAGCAATGTCAGGCCGCCCTCAACGCGACCCAACGTCGCGACCATCACGAGCGCAATCACAAGCAGGACCAACGCTGCCAAGCGGCTCGCTAATCCAAGCAGCAATGCTGCGCCAAAGAGCACTAGCAGTGCCACGCCCAGCCACGTCGTGAGCGACGGCACCGGCAAACCCCAAGCCGCGGCATGCGACGCGAACGTGTGGTTCGTGCGCGCATGCAGCACACCAACTACCAATCCGGCCACTCCCGCCAACACGCGCACAAAAAACAGCACAACGGCATCCAGGCCACGCGAGCGGCCGCCGAACGGTGGCAGACCACGCTCGAGAAGACTTCGATCGCCTGTCGCTGCAGCCATCTCTAACGCCTACGTCGAAGTAGACTCAGAGGAATGCTCGGGCGTGATGCGTGTGCCCTCGATCACGGCACGCAACTCCGCCTCCATCGCCGCGTAGGCGACAGATGGCACCGTGCACACAATCGCGTAGCCATCGCCGGCGATCGTCGTCAAACCAACAAGCTGACGGAGCCGCAGCCCAGCAGCCTCCCACTCCAGCAGGCGCAAGTGCCCAGCTGCGCCACTAATCTCGATGTGCTCAACGGGTTGTGACTCCAGCGCGGGCACCTGGTCGGCCAACTTCTGGACCCAGCCGCTCGAAAACCCGCCGAGACCCATGTTGTCGCAGAGACGCTCGCGCGTGACAACAACATTCGGTTGCGCGCCCTCCACCATCGGTCCCACCAGCGTCAACACCGTCCGATCCTGCCAACCCGCAGGTTGCGGAATCGTGACCGTCCCGGACGTGACGTGGGTCGATTGGCTGATATCCACGGAACTCTAGCGCCGTTGCGTTACTCGACCCACTCGAGGATCGCCATCTCGGCGTTGTCCCCAGAGCGAGGTCCAAGCTTGACGATCCGCGTATAGCCACCCTCGCGCGTTGCGAACTTCGGCGCGACCTCTGCGAACAGCGCGTACACCACATCGCCGCTTCGCAGATAGGCCTTGGCTTGGCGACGCGCATGCAGATCGCCGCGCTTGCCGAGTGTGACCATCTTCTCGGCGATCGGTCGGACCTCTTTCGCCTTGGCTAGCGTGGTCGTGATACGACCATGCTCGACCAGCGCACCAGTCAGATTCGAAAACAGCGCCTTGCGATGCGCGGAATCTCGCCCCAGCACTCGTCCTTTTCGTTTGTGACGCATGAGACTTAACCCTCGTCCCCGCGCAGTCGCAGACCGTGCGCGCTCAGAGCGACACGAATCTCGTCGATCGACTTGCGACCAAAGTTAGGAATCGACGCGAGATCCCGATCGGACTTGACGACAAGATCGCCAACCGTCTCGATCCCAACGCGCTTGAGGCAGTTATAGGAACGAACGCCAAGTTCGAGTTCCTCGATCAGGATGTGCTCCATCCCATTCGTCGCCGGCGCATCGTACTCAGGCACGGTGCGCTCAAGGCTACGAGCCAGCTCGGCCGTATCCATATTGGCGAAAATGTTCAACTGTCGAATCAGGATCTCGGCAGCATTCGTGACAGCATCCTTGGGATTAATCGCGCCATTCGTCTTGACATGCAGCGTCAACTTGTCGAAGTCCGTGTCCGAACCAACGCGCGCCGGCTCCACCGTGTAGGTGACACGACGGACGGGCGAGAAGATCGAATCGACAGGGATCACGCCAATTGTCGCCTCGAAGTCCTTATTCTCGCTCGCAGGCACGTAGCCCCGGCCGCGACCAATCGTCAGCGACATCTCGAGCTTCGACTTGGCAGCGAGGTTACAAATCACGAGGTCCTTGTTGAGGATCTCGACGGGACCAGCGACAGCGATATCGGCAGCCGTCACCACACCGGGACCCGACTTGACGATGTCGGCTTCGATCTCTGGCGCATCACCATCGATACTGAGGATCAGACCCTTCAGGTTGAGGATGATGTCGGTGACGTCCTCGCGGACTCCCGGCACCGTCGTAAACTCGTGCAGTGCGCCCTCGATGCGGACGCTCGTAACAGCAGCGCCTTCGAGCGACGACAAGAGAACTCGCCGCAGCGAGTTGCCGAACGTGTAGCCGAAGCCACGCTCAAGCGGTTCCACCACGAAGACTCCCTCGGTCGCGGAGACCTCTTCGTGGACAATCACGGGCATTTGGAATTCAAGCATTCGGGTACTCACTTCGAGTACAGCTCCACGATCAGCTGCTCTTGGACAGGGGTATCGATCTCCTCACGGTCGGGTAGCCGAAGCACCTTGCCCGTGAGGTTGTCATGGTCGGCCTGCAGCCAGTTGGCTACCGACGCCGTGAGGTCGGTCGCGTTACGAACAGCGACCTCGCCTGCTGCGCTGGGGCGCAGCGAAACGATGTCATCCGTGCGGACCTGGTACGACGGGATATTGACCCGACGACCATTGACATGGAAGTGGCCGTGCCGCACAAGCTGACGAGCCTGGGCTCGCGAGGCGGCAAAGCCAAGGCGATAGACGACGTTGTCGAGACGCATCTCGAGGAGGCGCAAGAGCTCCTCACCAGTGATGCCCTGACGACGCGAAGCCTTCGCGTAATAGTTGCGGAACTGCTTCTCGAGGACACCGTAGTAGCGGCGTGCCTTCTGCTTCTCGCGCAACTGCAGCAGATACTCGGACTGCTTGATGCGCCCGCGGCCATGCTGGCCGGGCGGATACGAGCGGCGCTCGACGGCGCACTTCTCGGTCAGGCAGCGCTCGCCCTTGAGGAACAACTTGACGCCCTCTCGGCGACACTGGCGACACTTGGGACCGGTAACTCGGGCCATTGCTCAGCTCCTCCTAGACCCGGCGCCGTTTACGGGCACGGCAGCCATTGTGGGCCTGCGGGGAAACGTCGCGCACCCCGATAATCTCGAGACCAGCAGCCTGCAGGGAGCGCATTGCGGTCTCACGACCGGAACCGGGACCCTTCAGGAATACCTCGATTTTTTGGAGACCATGCTCCATACCTTCGCGGGCACACAGGTCGGCGGTCACCTGAGCGGCGAACGGCGTCGACTTGCGCGAGCCCTTAAACCCTGCAGCACCAGCGCTCTTCCAAGCGATGACGTTGCCTTCGCGATCGGTTAGGGCAACGATCGTATTGTTGAACGACGTCTTGATATGCGCCTGTCCGATAGCAACGTTCTTTCGCACCTTGCGGCGCGTCCGACCGCGGGTACCACCGGTCTTTCGGGGAGGGGCCATGAAGCGGGAGAATCCTTTCGCTAACTCTTAGTGCGGCTGCGCCCGACGGTCTTCTTCGGGCCCTTCCGAGTGCGTGCGTTGGTCTTGGTGCGCTGACCGTGGACCGGGAGGCCACGACGATGACGAATGCCGCGATAGCAGCCGATCTCCATCAGACGCTTGATATTGCCCGAGCGCTCGCGGCGCAGGTCGCCTTCGACCTGGACATTTGCGTCGATGAATGCGCGGAGCCGTGCGACTTCTTCGTCGGTCAGGTCGCGTACTTTGGTCAGCGAAGAGATGCTCAGTTCGCCACAAATCTTGGTGGCGGTTGAACGGCCAATACCAAAGATATAGGTGAGGCCAATCTCGACGCGCTTTTCCCGGGGGATGTTGACTCCTGCGATACGTGCCATACCTACCCCTGACGCTGCTTATGTCGCGGATTTGTGCAAATCACATGCACAACACCAGAGCGCCGAATAACTCGGCACTTGTCGCACATTCGCTTGACGCTGGGACGCACCTTCATGGAACCCTCGAGTGGTAACGATCGGACAATTGCAAGCGCAGGGGAAGCCCGTCAGGTCGTCCCGAGCGCGGAAGCGCACGGTAACACAGACCATTCAGATGGTGCGCCAGCGGCACTAGATCGCCGCATCCACGATCGATTGACCCTTCGTTAGTGTGAGAATACGCGGACCATCCTTGGTAATCGCCACGGTGTGCTCAAAATGGGCTGCCAGAGACTGATCCGTGGTAAAGATCGACCAGCCATCCTCGTCGACGACGATGTCGTACGCCCCCGCGGTAATCATCGGCTCGATTGCGAGCGTCATACCTGCCTTGAGTTCGGGACCCGTACCGGCCTCGCCGTAGTTGCGAACCTGTGGCTCTTCGTGCATCTCACGACCGACACCATGCCCGACCAGATCGCGGACAACTGCGAAGCCCGCGGCCTCCACCACACCCTGTACGGCATGCCCAATGTCACCGAGGTGCCCACCGATCTGGCAGGCGGTCACAGCGGCACCGAGGGATGCCTGACAGGCGCGCAGTAGGTCACGGGTGGATTCGGGAACCTCACCAATCGCGATCGTCACGGCGGAGTCGCCCACGAATCCCTGACGCGTCACGCCGACATCGATGGAGAGGATGTCACCCTCGACCAAGACGGTCGATTCGCTCGGTATGCCGTGCACAATCATCGTGTTTGGCGAGGCGCAGATTGAACCAGGAAAGCCGTGATATCCCTTGAAGGTCGGTACGCCACCCGCCGCGCGAATGTGTCGTTCCGCGATCTCATCGAGATCGAGCGTCGACATGCCAGGGCGCACCGATTCTGCCAAGAGTCCAAGCGTCTCCGCCACAATCGCGCCCGCGGCCGCCATCCGGTCGAGGTCGCTTGCCGACTTGCGGTGAATCACGCAGGCAGCGCCGCGTCGAGTCGCGCAGCAACTTCGTCGGTGGTGCCCATGCCGTCAATCAGAACCTCGCGGACACCGACCTGCTGGTAGTGCGCGCGCACGGGTAGGGTCTGGGCGAGATAAACGTTGTGATAGCGATTGCGCACAACATCGGCTTCGTCATCTGGGCGACTCTCGAGCGGGAGGCCTTCCTCGTCGTCAATGCCGGGCGTCTTGGGCGGATCGTAGAGCTCATGATAGATGCGGCCATTGGTCGCGACGAGGCGTCCCGAGATGCGACGCACTACCTCTGCTTCGGCGACGTCCAGTACCAGCACGCAATCGAGGGGTCGACCGCGTTCGGTCAACATCTGGTCCAAGGCGATGGCCTGTGCGACGTTACGTGGAAATCCGTCGAGCAGGAAACCGCTGGTCGCGTCGGACTCGCCAATGCGCTCGCAGAGCATACGTACGACGAGGTCGTCCGGTACGAGCTCGCCAGCATCCATATACCCCTTGGCTTCGGTCCCGAGTGCCGTACCGCCTTTGACGCAGGCGCGAAGCATGTCGCCCGTCGAGATGTGCGGAATCTGCAGACGCTCCGCAAGGCGGGGCGCCTGTGTGCCCTTCCCCGCTCCGGGAGGTCCAAAAATAAGGTACGCGCCGGGCACGGTTACTTTAGGAAGCCCTCGTAGTGCCGCATCATGACCTGCGACTCCATCTGCCGCATCGTGTCGAGTGCGACGCCGACGACAATCAGGATCGAGGTGCCGCCGAGGGCCTGACCGACAGCGTTCGAGAAGCCGCCGTACTTGATAAAGATGGTCGGCAGTACAGCGATCGACCCGAGAAAGAGTGCGCCGGGCAGGGTTAGACGGGTTACTACGCGATCGAGGTATTGAGCCGTCGGACGTCCAGGGCGAACGCCGGGGATGAATCCGGCGTACTTCTTTAGGTTCTCGGCTTGCTCAACGGGGTTGAACTGCACGGCCGTGTAGAAGAACGTGAACATCACAATCAGACCGAACTCGAGTATCATCGCAGGCCAACTGGCGGGTGCGAACCAGTCCGCCATGAAGTTCAGCGCGGGAACGAGCTGACCAATCGTCGGCGGCATGAACATTACGGCCACCGCGAAGATGACGGGAATCACACCCGCCATATTGACGCGTAGCGGCATGTAGGTGGATCCGCCTTGGGTCATGCGGCGGCCAACCATGCGTTTGGCGTATTGGATTGGGATGCGGCGTTGCCCTTCGTTGACATAGACGACCGCAATAATCACGGCCAGCACAATGATCGGCAGCGAGAGGCGTTGGAAGGTGCCAGAACTCGCCCAGGCGCGCACACCGACGGGGACCGAGACGAGGATCGATGCGAAAATCAGGAGCGACTGGCCGTTACCAATGCCGCGCTGAGTGATCAACTCACCCATCCACATCAGCACGGTCGTGCCGGCTGTCAACGTCACGACGATCAGGATGAACGAGCGTGGCGTGAGGTCGGTCAGCGAATTTGTACCGCCGAGCACGGAACCATTGTGGAAGAGGATGACGTACCCAACCGATTGCAGCGCGGCGAGGATGACGGTCAGGTAGCGCGTGTACTGGGTGATCTTCTTCTGCCCCGCTTCGCCTTCCTTTTGCAGTGCCTCGAGTTGAGGCAACACGACGGTCATCAGCTGCATGATGATCGACGCCGTGATGTACGGCATGATCCCGAGCGCGAAGAACGAGAGGTTCTGTAGGGCCTGTCCTGAAAACAGATTGAGGTAGCCAAGAATCGTCGAGCCGGCACCCCCACTGAAGAGGTTCTGTATCTCGGCCGTGTTGACTCCCGGCGTCGGCAGCCACGAGCCTACGCGATAGAGCAAAAGAATCGCAGCTGTAAAAAGCAGCTTATGTCGAAGTTCGGGGACGCGAAACGCGTTGACGACTGCGGTCAACATCTGTGCTACCTACGCGTCAGATCCGTCTGCCGCGGCGCGCTCAATCACGGCGGCGGTACCACCAGCAGCCTCAATCTTGGCCTTGGCAGAAGCGGAGAAACCATGAGCGCGGATTGTCAGTGCATGACCGATCTCGCCCTCACCAAGCACCTTGACTGGATGCTTGATGCGGCTGAGTAGCCCCGAACTGACGAGCATTTCGGGCGTGACTTCGGTGCCGGCCGGGAACTTCGCCGCGACCTCGCCAATGTTGACGATCTCGGTTTGTGTACGGAAGGGACCCATCGGCATCGACTTCTTCATGTGCGGGCCGCGGAGCTTACCGGTGCGCATATAGAGCGGCATCTGTCCACCTTCGAAGCCGGGACGCATGCTGTGGGAGCCGGAGCGCGACTTCTGACCCTTCTGGCCGCGGCCAGAGGTCTTGCCGTTGCCGCTGCCGTTACCACGACCGACGCGCTTACGTGGCTTGCGGGATCCCGGCGCGGGGCTCAGGTTGCTGAGAGTGATGGGCTCGGTCATTTTGCGTCTACCTCTTCGATCTTCACAAGATACGACACCTGATGCAGCATGCCCTGTAACGAAGCGGAGTCCTGATGGACACGCGACATGCCAATGCGGCGCAGACCGAGCGCGCGCAGCGTGCCGCGGTGCTCGTGCTGAACGCCGATCGTCGACTTGACCTGGGTAACCTTGAGGCTCACGCCGTTCCCTCCTCAGGCGCAGCAGCCACGGCCGGCTCGGCCTTCTTGGCGCGCTGCGGCAGGATCTCGTGCAGCGACTTGCCGCGCAGGGCAGCAATGTCTTCGGGACGCCGCAGATTGCGTAGACCACTCTCGGCGGCGCGACAGAGATTGATCGGTGTCGACGTGCCAAGCGACTTGGCCAGCACATCCTTGAGGCCCGCCAACTCGAGCACGGCGCGAACACCCGCACCGGCAATCACGCCAGTACCTTTCGATGCTGGCTTGAGTAGCACCTTGCCGGCGCCATAGACGCCCGTAATCTCGTGCGTGATGGTCGTGTGATGGCGCGGCACCGTGAAGAGGTTCTTCTTGGCATCCTCAATCGCCTTCTGGATCGCCATTGGCACCTCGTTGGCCTTGCCGTAACCAACACCGACCTGCTCGACCTCGTCCCCGACCACGACCAGCGCGGTGAAGGAGAAGCGGCGGCCACCCTTGACTACCTTGGCGACGCGATTGATCTCGACGACGCGCTCGTGGAGCTCTCGCCCGTGTGCATCTGTACCGACTCGACTAGCCATCAGAACTCGAGACCTCCCTCGCGCGCACCTTCGGCGAGCGCTTTGACACGACCGTGATACAGAAAGCCGCCGCGGTCGAAGACGACGCTGCTTACTCCAGCGGCCTTCGCCCGCTCGGCGATGATTAGGCCAGTGGCCTTCGCCTTCGCAGACTTGTCGCCCGACTTGACCGTGCGCGAATCGGCGGCGGCCAAGGTGTGACCCTTCGCGTCGTCGATGACTTGCACGTAGACATCGCTATTGGATCGGTAGACGGCGAGGCGCGGACGCTCGGCAGTACCGGTGATCTTGCCACGCACGCGTCGATGACGACGCTGACGTGCCTGTTCTGGAGTCATCTTGCTCATGCGATTACTGCACGCTAAGCGCGCTTACCGACCTTCCTGGCCACGTGTTCACCGACGTAACGGATGCCCTTGCCCTTGTACGGCTCGGGCGGGCGGAGCTTGCGGATTTCCGCAGCTACCTGTCCGACACGCTGCTTGTCAATGCCGCGCACGATGATCTGTGTCGGCTGAGGAACTTCGAACTCAATGCCCTCGGGTGCGATGTACTTGATCGCGTGCGAGTAGCCGAGTGCAAACTCGAGATTCTTGCCTTGCGCGTGACAGCGATAGCCGACGCCTTGGATCTCAAGTTGCTTCTCATACCCATTCGCGACACCCTCCACCATGTTCGCCACGAGGGAACGCGTCAGTCCGTGCAGCGCGCGATGCGCGGGGCGGTCGGTGGGACGCTCAATCGTCACGACACCCTCGTCGACATTGACCTTCATATCGGCGGAGATCTTCTGTTCGAGCGTGCCTTTCGGGCCGGTCACGATGACGCGACCGGGCGCGACGTCAATAGTGACGCCAGTAGGCAGGGGGATTATGCGGCGGCCAATGCGACTCATACGGGTTACCAGACGAAGCACAGCACTTCGCCGCCGACGCCGCGCTTGGCGGCCTCAGATGCGGTGCAGACACCGGTCGACGTGGACATGATTGCAGTTCCGAGGCCACCGAGGACGCGGGGTAGCCGGTCCTTTGGTGCGTACATGCGCCGACCAGGCTTCGACACGCGCTTGAGGCCATAGATCACGCGCTCACGATTGCGGCCGTGTTTGAGCTCGACGACCAGTAGCGGCTGCGGTGTCGCAGCCTCTTCGGTCCACGAGACAATGTAGCCCTCTTCGAGAAGAATTCGAGCGATCTCACGCTTGTTGCGCGAGGTCGGCATGATCACTTTGTCATGCAGCGCCGTGTTGGCGTTGCGGATGCGGGTCAGCATGTCTGCGATGGGATCGTTAACCATGGTCCTACCAGCTCGACTTCGTCATACCGGGGATTACGCCCTCATGCGCGAGCTGCCGAAGGCAGATGCGGCAGAGGCCGAACTTCTGGTAGACGGCACGCGACCGTCCACATTTTTGGCAGCGCGAGTACGCGCGAACCTTGTATTTGGCCGGTCGCGCGGCCTTCATGCGCAGGGCAGTTTTCGCCATATCCTGTCTCAGGCCTCTCGGAACGGCATGCCGAGTTCGCGAAGCAACTCACGTGCTTCGTCATCGGTGACCGCGGTCGTTGTGATTGTGATGTCCATGCCCCGGACCTGATCGATCCGGTCGTAATCAATTTCCGGGAAGATGATCTGCTCCCGAATGCCGAGCGAGAAGTTGCCACGGCCGTCGAACGATTTCGGACTGATACCGCGAAAGTCGCGGATACGTGGCAGGGCGATCGTGATCAAACGATCGTAGAACTCATACATGCTCTCGCCGCGCAGCGTCACTTTGCAGCCGATTGGCATGCCTTCACGCAGCTTGAAGCCGGCGATCGATTTGCGTGCCAGGGTGATGATCGGCTTTTGGCCAGCGATCAGCGTCATCTCTTCGACGGCGCGATCGAGCGTCTTCGTGTCGGTCTTGGCATCAGACACGCCCATGTTCAGCGTGATCTTCGCCATTTGCGGCGCCTGCATCGAGGACGAGTAGCTGAACTTCTCGATCAGTAGCGGCTTGACCTCGCGCTCGTAGCGCTCTTTCATACGTGGGATGTGTGTGGCTGTATCGGTCATTTGTCGATGTGATTCCCGCACTTCTTGCAGATACGCACGCTACTACCGTCGGCCAGTTTCGTCTTGCCGATGCGTGTTGCGGCATCGCAGGACGGGCAGACCAGCATGATGTTTGCACGTCGTAGTGGTTGTTCATGGTCGAGTACGCCACCCGGCGCCATCTGCTGACCACTCGTGCCAGGCACGGGGCGAGGCTTAGTGTGCCGCTTGGCGATGTTCCGACCCTCGACGATGACGCGCTTCGTTGTCGGATCGGCGGTGATGACTTTGCCGCGCTTGCCGCGATCCTTGCCGGTGATGACCTCGATCGTGTCACCCGTTTTGATGCCGATGCCACTCATTACAGCACCTCCGGAGCGAGCGAGACGATGCGCATAAAGTTGCGCTCGCGCAACTCGCGGGCGACGGGCCCGAAGATGCGCGTGCCGCGCGGGTTTCCAGCGGGATCGATAATCACCGCAGCATTATCGTCGAAACGAATGTTCGTACCATCGTCACGGTGATGCGCCTTCGTGGTGCGGACGACCACAGCGTGGACGACCTCACCCTTCTTGACGGAACCATTCGGCGTTGCCTGCTTGACGGTGGCGATGATGATGTCCCCCACGCGGGCATAGCGACGATGCGAGCCGCCACGGACGCGAATGCAGAGGATCTCGCGGGCGCCGGTGTTATCGGCCACGCGTAGTCGGGATTCCTGCTGGATCACTTGGCCACCTCAACGATCTCGACGAGACGCCAGCGCTTGGTGCGCGACAGCGGGCGGGTCTCGACGACGCGGACGGTGTCACCGATGTTTGCCGCGTTCTGCTCGTCGTGTGCGTGCAGGGTGCTCGAGCGGCGCATGATCTTCTTGTACTTGGGGTGCGCCTTGAGGGTGTCAACACGGACGGTGATCGTCTGCTCGGCCTTGTTCGACGTGACAATGCCGCGCCGTTCGCGACGACGGCCCTCTTCGGTGTCCTGGGCAGGCGTACGCACGTAGGCGCCACCCGTGTTCTCGCCGCGACGCCGTTTGCGGGCCTCGGCACTCTTCTTGCGCAGCTCGGCACGCTCGGCGGCCGTCGTGCGCACACGGCGCGGGCGGGGCGAGCGCGGACCGCGCTTCTTCTTTTCCTTGACGGGCTCCGCGACAACAGGAGCCTCCTCGACAGCAGGAGCCTCCTCGACAGCAGGAGCCTCCTCCGCAGCAGGAGCCTCCTCGACAGCAGGAGCCTCCTCCGCAGCAGGAGCCTCCTCGACAGCAGGAGCCTCCTCGACAGCAGCTTCCGGAGCGGCTTCCACGACGGGAGTCTCCTCCTCGTCCGGGGTCTGGTTCTTGTCGCTCACCGTGCTCCACCTTCCTGCTGATCTGCTTGCTCGCCTTGAATGGTCATCAGGCGAGCCAACTCGCGACGGACCAGCGTCAGGCGCGAGGTAGCCTCAAGCGCGCCCGTTGCATGCTGGAACCGCAAGTTGAACAACTCCTGTCGTGCCTCGACGAGACGCTTCGAAACGTCGTCCGGGCTGAGCTCTCGGATTTCATTAGCCTTCAAAGAGATCACCCTCTCGCGTCACAAACGCACAGCGGATCGGCAGCTTCTGGGCGGCCAGCCTGAGCGCCTCACGCGCCAGCGGCTCGGGTACGCCGGCCAACTCGAACATCACGCGGCCAGGACGCACAACAGCAACCCAGAACTCGGGAGAGCCCTTACCGGAACCCATGCGGGTCTCGGCTGGCTTCTTCGTGACGGGCTTGTCGGGGAAGATCGTGATCCAGACCTTGCCGCCGCGCTTGATCTTACGCGTCATCGCAATACGGGCAGCCTCGATCTGGCGGGCCGTGATCCAGCCCTCTTCCATCGCCTTCAGGCCGTACTCGCCGAAGTTGACGCGGGCGCCACCCTTGGTCTCACCGGTGCGACGACCACGGTGCACGCGACGATGCTTAACTCGACGTGGCATCAACATCAGGAACCAGCCTCATCGTCCAAGGCCGGCGCGTCATCTACAGGGGCCACCTCAGCAACCGGTGCCTCGTCAGCAGCAGGCGTCGCTTCGACAGCAACCGGTGCCTCGTCAGCAACCGGTGCCTCGTCAGCAGCAGGCGTCGCTTCGACAGCGGCTTCGGCGACCGCAGTCTCCTCGCTTGCTGTCTCCACCACATCCTCGACGACTGTCTCGGTCACGGGCGCCTCGTTGACGGGCGTCTCGAGAATCTCCTCGACCACGGTCTCCTCGACCACAGCAGGCGTTTCGGCCTTCGGGCGTGCTCGACGACCGGCCGGAACCGACGGGCCGCTCAGACGTGGCTGATTCGGACCACCAGGACCACCGGCACCGCCGCCGCTACGCGGACGACGATCGCCACCACGCTCGTTGCGGTCGCCACCACCCGGACCACCAGTACCGCCACCCGCGCCGCCGCGGCGACCCTTCGGACGTGCGGGTCCGAGCTCTTCGATTGCACCCTTGGCGCCACCCTTACGGCGTCGCGCATCGACCTCGCCCAGCCGAGTCCCACCCTGTTCGGTGGACTCATAGCCCTCCGGCATGATCTCACCCTTGTTGATCCAAACCTTGACGCCAATCCGACCATAGGTCGTCTTGGCCTCAGCAAAGCCATAATCGATATCGGCGCGCAGCGTCTGCAGGGGCACACGACCCTCGGAATACTGCTCGGTGCGCGACATCTCGCCACCGCCGAGTCGGCCACTGCACTTGATGCGGACGCCCTCTGCGCCAGAGCGCACGGCAGACTGCATCGAGCGCTTCATCGCTCGGCGGAACGCCACGCGATTCTGCAACTGTTCGGCGACGGACTGCGCCATCAACCGCGCATCCAACTCGGGACGCTTGATCTCGTTGATATTGATCTGCACGGAACGGCCCGTAATTGCGTGGACCTCCTTGCGCAGAGCATCAACCTCAATGCCAGACTTGCCGATCACAATGCCCGGACGGGCCGTGTAAATGTCGACCGTAATCTTCTGTGAGTCCTTGCGGATATGAATATCCGAGAGGCCCGCGTGGCTCAACTTGTTGTGAATGTGCTCGCGAATCTTGATGTCCTCGCCGAGATACTTGGCGAATTCGCGTTCCGAGCACCAATTCGATTTCCAGTCGTGGATGATCCCGACGCGCAGGCCACCTGGATGTACTTTCTGGCCCATGGTCAGTCCTTCTCCCCGTCGGGGGTATCCGTCTTTTTGGGTGCACGCTTGCGCGGTACAGCCGGCTTCTTCTCTGCCGAACCGTCAGCAGCAGCAGCCTTCGACTTGGCGGGCGCCTTCGGTTTAGCGGGCGCCTTCGGTTTAGCGGGCGCCTTCGGCTTAGCGGGCGCCTTCGGCTTGGCAGCCGCCTTCGGCTTAGCAGCGGGCGTCGAGGCGTCAGCAGTCGCGGCTTCGGCCTTCGGCTTAGCTGGTGTCTTCGGCTTAGCTGGTGCCTTCGCCGGTGCCTTGGGCTTCGGTGCCTCGGCAACCGTAGCAACCTCGGGTGTAACCTCTGTGCCATCCGACTTCTGGGATGCGGCAACGCGCTTGGCGCGAGCCGAATCGGCAGCCTTCGGAGCAGCAGCCTCGACAGCAGCACCATCAACGAGTTGGCCACTGGACAGCGAACGCAGCAGAATCGTGATGTGCGACGTGCGCTTGCGGATCTTGCTGGCGCGGCCACGGGCACGCGGCTTGAAGCGCTTCATCGTTGTACCTTCGTCGGCGAACGCCTCATGAATCACGAGATCGTCCGGCGAAAGGCCATGGTTGACCTCGGCATTGGTGACAGCCGAGCGCAGCACGAGCTCGATGTCTTTCGCGACGGCGCGCGGCGAGAACAAGAGCTGCTTGCGTGCGTCAATCACGTTACGTCCGCGAATGTCCTCGAGCACGAGGCGCACTTTGCGCGCGGACGAGCGGACGTGACGCGCCTCGGCGCGGACGAGTCCAGTGTTGGCAAAGGAGAAGCGCTTATCCGACATCTCAGCCGCGCCTCGACTGCTTGTCGGCGACATGGCCACGGTACGTGCGCGTCGGCGCAAACTCGCCCAGCTTATGCCCGACCATGGACTCAGAGATGAAGACCGGCACGTGCTTGCGGCCGTCATGCACCGCAATCGTGTGACCGACCATCTCCGGGAAGATTGTCGATGCGCGCGACCAGGTCTTCAGCATCTTGCGTTCCTTCGTGGCGTTCTGCTCTTCAATGCGCTTGAAGAGACGCTCGTCCACGTACGGACCCTTTTTCGACGATCGGGACATGCTCTACTTCCTGCCCTTCCCACGGCGACGGCCGCGGACAATATCGACGGACGACGCCTTCTTCGGATCGCGCGTGCGGCGACCCAGCGTCGGCTTACCCCATGGTGTGACCGGGTGCGAGCCCTTGCCCTTACCCTCACCACCGCCGTGCGGATGGTCGACCGGGTTCATCGCAGTACCACGAACACTAGGACGCTTGCCGGCCCAACGAGCGCGACCAGCCTTGCCACCAACCTCGTTCTCATGCGTGGTATTGCCAACCTGACCAATCGTCGCGCGACAGTGTGCCGAGACGCGGCGCAACTCGCCGGACGGCAGGCGCAGCAGCGCGGTGTCGGCCTCCTTAGCAACCAGCTGAGCGCTCGTCCCCGCGGAGCGGCACATGCGTGCACCCTGTCCGGGCCGCAACTCGACGTTGTGCACCGTGGTACCGGTCGGGATGTTTAGCAACGGCAAGGCATTGCCCGGCTTGATGTCAGCATCGGGACCCGACGAGACCATCGCGCCGACTTCCAGATTGACGGGCGCAATGATGTACGCCTTGGCGCCGTCCAAGTAATGGATCAGCGCGATGCGGGCGGAGCGATTCGGGTCGTACTCAATCGCAGCAACCTTCGCAGGCACGCCATCCTTGAGACGCTTGAAATCGATGATGCGATAGCGGCGCTTATGACCGCCACCCTGATGACGCGTCGTGATGCGACCATTGTTGTTGCGGCCACCCTTGTTGTGGACTGGCGCCAGCAAGCTCTTCTCGGGCGTGGACTTCGTCACTTCGGCGAAGTCGGACACCGTCATGAAACGGCGACCCGGCGAGGTCGGGCGGAAGGCTCGGACGCCCATTATGCGACTCCCTCGAAGATCGCAATGGACTGGCCTGGGGCGAGCTTGACAATCGCCTTCTTGCCTCCGGGCCGCGTGCCATTAAAGGCGCCGCGGCGCTTGGGCTTAGCCGGCACCTTGATGATGTGGACGTCAACAACGTTAACGTTGAAGATCTCTTCGACAGCCTGTCGAATCTGCGTCTTGTGCGCATCGGGATGCACGCGGAACGTGTACTTGCCGTCCTCGCTCAACGAGTAACTCTTCTCGCTCACGACAGGGGCGAGCAGCACGGCTCGGGCGTCAGGAGTGGTGGATTTCATACCGTCACCTGGTCTTTTCGGGGTGCGGACTCGAGTGACTTGATGAGCTCCTCGAGTGCCAACTTCGACACGAGTACGCGGCGGGCCCAGAGCAACTCAGTCAGGCCCACCTCGGATGGCGTTAGTACAACCGAGCGGGGGATGTTGCGAAACGACAGTGCTGCGGACTCTTCGTCCGGGTGCACGACCACCACGAGCGGTGCCTCGCTCCAGCCCTCGACCAGACGCAGCGCGTCCTTTGTCTTGGGTGCAGAGAACGCATCGGCATCAAAGACACCAATCGTGCCGGCGCCAGCATGCTGGCTAAAGCCCATGCAGCGCGCCTTCTTATAGGCCTTCTTGTTGACCTTCATCGCATACGAGCGGGGCTGCGGACCGAAGGTCACGCCACCGCCGGCAAACTGCGAGGCGCGGGTCGTACCCTGACGCGCACTACCCGTGCCCTTCTGACGAAACGGCTTCGCACGACCACCGGCAACCATGCCGCGGGTCTTCGTTGAGTGCGTACCCTGCCGGCGGCCAGCAGCTTCTGCCTTGGCAACCTCATGCAGCAGGCCCGGCGCAACCTCGACAGCGAACACGCTGTCCGGCAACGGCACGGTGCCCTTACCGCCAATGATGGGAGCAGTTAGCGCCATCTCAGTGCACGTCCTCTCGGATCTCAACGAGCGAGCCCTTCGGGCCCGGAATCGCACCCGACACGAGCAGGACGTTGCGCGACGGGTCAACGTCGATCACTGTCAGGCCGCGCTGCGTGATGCGCTTGTTCCCCATCTGGCCGGCCATCCGCTTGCCCTTGAAGACGCGGGAAGGCCAAGCCGACTGACCAATCGAACCAGGGGCACGCACGTTGTGCGAGCCGTGGCTGACGGGACCGCGACTAAAGTTATGTCGCTTGATCGTGCCCTGGAAGCCCTTACCCATACTGGTGCCGCTGACCTTGACGTGATCGCCAGGTCCAAACACCCCCACTGTTACGGCCTCGCCAATGGCGAGTTCCGTCGTGCCGCGAAACTCGGTCAGATGCCGATGCGGACCAACGCCGTTCTTTTGTAGGTGACCGATCTCCGGCTTGGAAAGATCGTCGAGATCCATCGGCTCGTAGGCGAGTTGCACCCCGTCATAGCCGTCAGTGTCTTGTGTACGCACACTCACGACCGGGCACGGGCCCGCTTCGATCACGGTCACGGCCAAGCGCGCGCCGTCCTCCGTGAATAGCTGAGTCATGCCCAGCTTGCGTCCGATGATTGCTTTCATGATTTAGAGCTTGATCTCGATGTCGATGCCGGCTGGCAGGTCGAGGCGCATCAGCGAATCGACCGTCTTGGGCGTAGGGGAATGGATATCGATCAACCGCTTATGTGTACGGATCTCGAAGTGCTCCCGCGAATCCTTGTCCTTGAAAGGACTTCGGATCACGCAGTAGACGTTCTTCTCGGTCGGCAGCGGCACCGGGCCGGAGACGGTCGCGCCGGAGCGCACCGCCGTATCGACGATGTCCTTTGCCGACCGATCCAGCGTCTGGTGGTCGTAGCCCTTAAGGCGGATGCGTATTTTCTGCTCAGCCAATTGAGTTACTTGATGATCTTCGTGACGACGCCGGCGCCGACGGTGCGGCCACCTTCGCGGATGGCGAAACGGAGGCCCTCGTCCATGGCGATCGGCTGGATCAGCTCGACCTTGATCGACGTGCGGTCACCCGGGAGGCAGATGTCCGTGCCATCCGGCAGGACCACGGCGCCGGTGACGTCCGTCGTGCGGAAGTAGAACTGGGGGCGGTAACCCGACAGGAAGCGGGTATGACGGCCGCCCTCTTCCTTGGTCAGGACGTAGATGTCGGCTTCGAAGTCCGTGTGCGGGGTAATCGATCCCGGCTTAGCCAAGACCTGGCCGCGCTCGACGTCCTCGCGCTTGAGGCCGCGGATGAGACAGCCAGCGTTGTCGCCAGCCTCACCACGGTCGAGGCTCTTATTGAACATCTCGACGCCAGTGACGGTCGTCTTCTGCGTGTCGCGGAGACCAACGATCTCGACTTCGTCACCGACGGTGACGACGCCCTTCTCGATGCGGCCCGTGACGACGGTGCCACGACCGGTGATCGTGAAGACATCCTCGATCGCCATCAGCAGTGGCTTGTCGGTGTCGCGGACAGGCTGCGGAATGTACGCGTCGACCGCGTCCATCAGTGCGACGATCTGCTCTTCCCACGCCGTGTCGCCCTCGAGCGCCTTCAGCGCCGAGACCTTCACGATCGGAATGTCGTCACCCGGAAACTCGTACTTCGAAAGCAGCTCGCGGACTTCCAACTCGACGAGCTCAAGGAGCTCCTCGTCGTCCACCATGTCGGCCTTGTTGAGGGCGACCACGATGTACGGCACGCCGACCTGGCGGGCGAGCAGGATGTGCTCACGCGTCTGCGGCATCGGGCCGTCAGCAGCGGACACAACCAAGATCGCGCCGTCCATCTGGGCGGCACCCGTGATCATGTTCTTGATGTAGTCGGCATGGCCCGGGCAGTCGACGTGCGCGTAGTGGCGCTTTTCCGTCTCGTACTCGACGTGCGCCGTGTTGATCGTGATGCCGCGCTCGCGCTCTTCCGGTGCGTTATCGATCGAAGCGAAGTCGCGTGCGATTGTCGTGCCACCGCGCTCGGCGAGCACCTTCGTAATGGCAGCCGTCAGCGTCGTCTTGCCATGGTCGATATGACCGATGGTGCCGACATTGAGGTGGGGCTTGTTGCGCTCGAACTTCTGCTTGGACATTTGTTTCTCCCGGGTTTCCTGGGCCTGTGCGGTTGGACTGGTTTACGTGGTGGACTAGATAGGGGCCGTTAGGCCTTCGCCGTAATCGTTTCGGCGATGCTCTTAGGCACTTCCTCATAATGCAGGAACTGCATGGTGAATGTCGCGCGGCCCTGCGAGAGGGAACGCGAATCGGTGGCGTAGCCGAACATCTCGGCCAGTGGCACGCGAGCGGTGATGACTTGGGCGTTACCACGGGCTTCCATGCCCTCGACGCGTCCGCGACGACTGTTGAGGTCGCCGATTACGTCGCCCATGTACTCCTCAGGCGTGACGACCTCGACCGCGAAGATTGGCTCGAGCAGTGCCGAGTCACCCCTGCGGAGGCCTTCCTTGAGCGCCATTGAGGCAGCAATCTTGAAGGCCATTTCGGAAGAGTCCACGTCGTGGTACGAGCCGTCGATCAGCTGCACCTTGACGTCCACGACGGGGAAGCCGGCGATCACGCCGGTATTAAGCGCTTCGCGGGCACCCTGCTCGATCGCGTTGTGGTACTCCTTGGGCACGGAGCCGCCGACGATCTTGCTCTCGAACGACCAGCCTTCGCCCGGCACGGAGGGCTCGACCTTCAGCCACACGTCGCCGTACTGTCCGCGACCACCGGTCTGCCGGACGAACTTGCCCTGTACCTTCGGAACTTCCTTGCGGATCGTTTCGCGGTACGCAACCTGCGGCTTGCCGACGTTGGCATCGACAGAGAACTCGCGCATTAGACGGTCAACGATGATCTCGAGGTGCAACTCGCCCATGCCGGCGATCAGCGTCTGGCCGGTCTCTTCGTCCGTCTTGACGCGGAAGGTCGGGTCCTCTTCAGAGAGGCGCTGCAAGGCGGTCGCGAGCTTATCCTGATCGGCCTTCGTCTTGGGCTCAACCGCAACCTCGATGACGGGCTCGGGGAAGACGATCGACTCGAGCAGTACGGGCTGCTTCTCGTCGCACAGCGTGTCACCGGTCGTCGTCGACTTCAGTCCGACGGCAGCAGCAATCTCGCCGGCGCCGACCTCGTCGCGCTCTTCACGATGGTTGGCATGCATCTGGAGGATGCGACCAATGCGCTCCCTCTTGTCCGTCGACGAATTATAGACCGGCGAGCCGGCGCTGAGCCGACCGGAGTACACGCGGAAGTACGTCAACTTGCCGACGAACGGGTCGGTCATCACCTTGAAGGCGAGCGCGGCGAATGGCGCGCCGAGCGAGGCCTCGCGGACGACTTCCTCATCCGTGCGCGGCTTGATGCCGGTGACGGGCGGAATGTCGAGCGGGCTCGGCAGGTACGCGACAACGGCGTCGAGCAACTGCTGCACGCCCTTGTTCTTGAAGGCGCTGCCACAAAGCAGCGGGGTGATCGTCAGGTCGAGGGTCGCAGCGCGAATCGCAGCCATCAGCGCATCGTTGTCGACCGGCTCGTCCTCGAGGAACGCCATCATGATGTTCTCGTCATGGTCGGCGACGGCCTCGATCAGCTCGTGGCGGGCCAGCTCGGCGGCGGCCAACAGGTCGCCCTCCGGATCGGTCTCCGTCCACGACATGCCGCGCTCGTCGACGTCGAAGTTGATCGCCGTCATGCGCACGAGGTCGACCATGCCGGTGAACCTATCCTCGGCACCGATCGGGATCTGGATGGCGACAGGATTGGCACCAAGGCGATCGATAATCGTCGACTTGACGTAGTCGAAGTCGGCGCCGATGCGATCCATCTTGTTGACGAAAGCGATGCGCGGCACGCTGTACTTGTCGGCCTGGCGCCAAACCGTCTCGGACTGTGGCTGCACGCCAGCGACCGAGTCAAAAACGGCGACGGCACCATCGAGTACACGCAACGAGCGCTCCACCTCGACGGTGAAGTCCACGTGTCCGGGTGTATCAATAATGTTGATGCGATGACCGCTCCACAACGCCGTCGTGGCCGCCGAGGTGATCGTGATGCCGCGCTCCTGCTCTTGGACCATCCAGTCCATCGTCGCAGCGCCCTCGTGCACCTCGCCCAGCTTGTGGGTGCGCCCCGTGTAGAACAGGATGCGCTCGGTGACGGTGGTCTTACCCGCATCGATGTGCGCCATGATGCCGATATTGCGGTACAGATCCAGCTGGTCCGCACGCGGAGCAGAGGATTCGATCTGTGTCTCGATAACGGTGCTCATGTCAATTACCAGCGGTAGTGCGCGAAGGCCTTGTTGGCCTGCGCCATTCGGTAGATGTCGTCCTTGCGCTTGAACGCGCCGCCTTGCTGATTGGTCGCGTCCAATAGTTCGGCAGCCAAGCGCTCGTCCGAACCGCGCTCGCGACGCTGGCGGGCGAACGTGACGAGCCAGCGGATCGCCAATGTGCGGGCACGCCGCACGGGGACTTCGACGGGAACTTGATAGTTGGCACCACCGACGCGGCGGCTGCGGGTCTCCAAGACGGGCGTGACGGACTTGATCGCCTGGTCGAGCACCTCGAGTGGATCGCGGCCAGACTTCTCGCCGACAATCGTGAGGGCGCCATAGACAATGCGCTCAGCCGTCGAACGCTTGCCGTCGAGCATCACCTTGTTAATGACCTGTGTGACCAGCGTCGAGCCATAGACCGGATCGGGCGTGATCTCGCGGGGGACAATATCTGCGCGTCGGGGCATGGCTCTAGGACTTCTTTGCGCCGTACTTCGAGCGCGCTCGCTTGCGATCCGAAACACCCGACGTGTCGAGGGCGCCGCGGACAACCTTGTAGCGAATGCCCGGCAGGTCCTTGACGCGACCACCACGGATCAGCACAACGGAGTGCTCCTGCAGGTTATGGCCGATGCCTGGAATGTAGGCGGTCACTTCCATACCATTCGAGAGACGCACACGGGCAACCTTACGAAGCGCCGAGTTCGGCTTCTTCGGAGTCGTCGTGTAGACACGCGTACAGACGCCACGCTTCTGCGGGGCACCCTTCAACGCGGGTGTCTTGGACTTCGACTTCTCTGGCGTGCGCGGGTGGCGCACTAGTTGGTTGATCGTGGGCATGGACCTCAGAGTCCGGTTTGGTTTGACGCCGGATGGCGCGCGTGAACGCAGGCGACCGAAGTCGCAGCCCGAGAACCTTACGACAGATCAGCGAAAGCGCCAAACGACAACCGTCACCGCGGGGGTGCAGAGTCCGTGCTGGCCGTTCGTAGACCGCCGATTCCGTAGCGTAAAGAGCGCTGTACGTGAAGGTATACGGGACGCGTCGGACGTTGTCCCTGCTCGCTTTAGGGGGTCAGCATCTGCAGACTCAGAGCCGTGCGTTGGCCGAGACCGAGCACCTGCAGATC